>Ga0307515_10002299_pt1 | contig 41785 bp, 46 predicted proteins | sample 17_EM_MG_FD_194513 | JGI IMG/M metagenome (GOLD analysis project Ga0307515, IMG submission 194513) | Populus trichocarpa ectomycorrhiza microbial communities from riparian zone in the Pacific Northwest, United States - 17_EM | ecosystem: Host-associated > Plants > Roots > Unclassified | place... | reverse complement strand
ATTTTATAGACTATTATATTAATATATAGTATATATTCTAGTAAAACTGCTTTTTAAAAGGACTTTTTTACAGTTAATAAGAGCTTTAAGTAGAATAGGCGTATAAAATGGATAGAAATAGTATTAAAAGCTTAGTTAAAACGTTAAGTAATTAATACTAAGGATGTTATAAGGGCAAGAGCTAAATATTAAGGAAAATTGCTGGGTTTTAACGAAGTTTTTATATATTAAAAAGGTTTAAAGGTAGAGGTATATAAGAGTAATTACTAAATTACTTGGAAATACTGAGAACTTAAAGGGGAATCTTAGCCTTAGGATAATAATAATCTTAATTAGCGCAATAAAACGATAAAACTTTTTTATAGTTTTTTCTTTTGTTTTTTCTAATAAATTATAAGTACGTATTTAGAATTTATAATAAGATTTAGTATTTACTATGTTAAAAAATTTAGTAAATAAGGCCAAATTCCTAATAGCACCACTTAAAAATAGTTACCTTTACTATATCCAGACCTTTATTAAACTATTACCGGACAGTTACTAAATAGTTACTTTTTAGTCTTAAAGAAGCTTTAAGCTAATTTTACTAGTAATTACGTGCCTTTAAAAACCTAGCGCTAGGTTCTATTATAATAGTCCGTTAAGTACTAGAAAAAGAACTAAATATATTTTTTTTTCTTAAAAAATATATATAATGCAATATATTATTTTATACTTTTAGAGTAAGTCTAACTCTACACCCTATCTTATATTAAGGCGTACTAGGTATTTCTAGGCATTAACTAAGCCGTATATAGAATCTTGCTAACTTTTCCAAGAATGGGGCTTATCTTTGGTGGCAACGTTAAGATTTGGCCTAAGCGCGCGTGGCCTGGGCGGTCTAAGCCCGCTTGGACGTCGGACTGTTACTTTTCCGGTTTGAAGGTTCACTTCTTATAACGCCCACACTAACATCACAGATGCAAAACATGGCCCAGCCTTTCAGCTTTAGTTTCTCCGGCGATGACATAGAAGCTGATTCTAATGATGCGCAGAACGACCTTGAGCCGGGAACTTCAGCTGTTCCAGAGCATGCTTCCATTTCAGGCCCTCCCCTAGTCGAAGCCCAAACTCATGATATTGAAGAATTGGTAGGTAAGAAGCATGACTGGTGTGTGTATTCACGCGTACCGTTTGCTGTATCTTAATCAATTTTCAAGGAGTGAACGACCTTTCCTTAATTTTCTTCCGTATAGTAGTGGGGTCGATTTATGTCTCAACAATTCTCATTTATTGCTATTGTCATTATCTCAAATGGGGTTATTCTACGAATTCAAATGGTCAAGCGTCCTTAGCTTATAAATTTCAATCACGCATATGGTATGAATACTAAACATCTATGTAGCTCTCCACACTCCCCTCCAAGATATCCTATAGCCATCTAGATATCGAGTCCCCAAAAGGCTACAAGACCCGTCTTCCACGTCGTGAGCTCTTCGATATTCGCATGCAGTTGATGACAGAAGACGATGGCGCAGATATTGCTCCTGTAGCTGGCTTGGATAACTCCGACATCAAGACCAACGTCTACGAAGGGGGGTTCAAGAGTTGGGAGTGCTCCATTGATCTAGTTAAATTTTTGCTCGATCGCGGCCCGAGAAAGGATCTTGATGATTTATGTAGAGTTGACCATGTTATTGAGGTATTCCTTCCCTCCTCATGCTTCATAACTTAATTCTCTAGGAAGTACTTTTTAGAGACCTGAAATCTAACCTTTCCCTAGCTTGGCTGTGGCACAGCTCTTCCCACCCTTCTACTATTTCATTATGCCATCACTCAGTCAATTCCACTCTACCTCACCTTAGCAGACTATAATGCCTCTGTCCTGCGCCTCGTCACGCTTCCCAACCTTCTTCTCACCTTCGCTTCCACCCTACCTGCTACGACGTCCCCATTCTCGACTGATCAGCCAAACCCTCTTCTCACCGAACAAAATGGTGATCTCAATATAACCCCAGAACTGGTAGCCTCCTTCCGCCAGGTTCTTGTCTCCCTTCCGATTACGCTCACACTCATTTGGGGGTCTTGGACGCCTACCTCTAAATTACTCCCGCTCATTGCCACAGCGCCGGAAATGAACACATTCGTCATCGCTTCGGAAACAATCTACTCACCCTCGAGCCTTTCTGGGTTCACTGAAGCAATGATAGGAATCTTATCTCGCGTACGGTCTGGGAAAGCAGTCGTGGCAGCAAAGAGAGTGTATTTCGGGGTTGGAGGCAGCGTCGATACGTTCAGAATAGAATGCTCTAATCGGGGAGCAGTAGCATATGAGATTGAATTTGATGGGCTAGGAGGAGACGGCAATGGTGGTGGAGTAAGGAGATGTTTGGTGGAGGTACAGATGCTATGATGAGATTATGCATTTCTCGGGCAAGACGCGATTTACTTAAATGTTCATATTTTATTTAATTAAGACTGCCCTGGCTTAAAGAACATCTGGGGTATCTTGAATATCTACTCTTTCCCAGAGAATGAATCCAGACGCCAGAAGGTCTCAGTAACCAATACTACCCGTTATCGCGACCCACAATATCAAAAATTGCTCCCAGAAACCCCAAACACCAAACGAGTGGCGGTTTTGGACCAGCGCATATATAACCGCCAATACACCTGAGCCAACCAGTCGCTCGTCTGCTCACCTAACTTTGACATCCACCGTTCTAACCCTTGCTCCATCTTCCGCAAGAAGCTTCTGTTCCTCTAGCATAGCTTTATCGAGGATCCTCCTGTAGTTTTCACCTTCCATTCTTCTCGTTTCGCCTCTGACACCTTCCAGCCTTTCAACCCCCATCCGGATGTTCTCCAAGTGGAACGAAAGTGGAACCTCCTCTCTAGTGCCAACGATTTCTGGCTCCGCCACTCTCTCCCTCAGGTCCTCCAAGCCTACCGCAATTTCTTGCAATTTCAGCGTCGTGGCACTCACGTGCTTCCACGCCGTCTTTCGGTAAGTAGTGACTTCCCTAAGGAGTCTAAGCTGCTCGTTGAGCTTCGCGACAGAGGCCCGGTTACCACCGAGCTTTGTCCAGAGGTACTCAAAGAGCTCATCCCGGTTGCCCTTTGCTACGATGCCGTCGCGGGTTGCAATGCCAGCAATAACGTCGAGACGCACGTCGAGATTGTCCAGAACACCCAGAAGAGCTTGGGCCTCCATGATAAGGGAAGAGATTTGCTCCTCAATTGCTTTCGTATGGCGAAGGTACTGCTCGAACAAGATTTCGTGGACGGTGCGGGGTGCAGCCCTGAAACTGGAGAACGGGTCTATAGCAGATATAAGCCGAGAAATAACCCCAGTGCTTGCCTCCTTGTTGGAAATGCCATCAAGAATTTGGATAGTCCATCGGTTTATGTTAAGGATTTGGTCAACAGCACGCCCGATGCGTGAATTGAAGCGGGTGAGATCGGATGAAGCTTGGCGCGCTGTGTCGACGAAGCCTTGGAACTCAACACCCAGCTCGTTACGCGAAGGTAGGGTAGAGAAGCGAACCACGTGTTTGAGATCTCGGATCGAGGCTTCGCTGCGCTTCATATCCAAGGGAAGACTGGCACCGTCGATGGACGAGTGGAGGACATCTTCGAACACGCTCTGAACCTTCATGAGCTCTTTAAATTCAGCCTGTCCAGTCTGTTGAGGCAGCAAGAGACCGCAGAATGGAAGGTTGAGGTATGAGGAACCCGGAATGAGGCAGATTGGGGAGAGGACACCGTAGATGCTAGTAGTGAGAAAGTTCGCTTCCCTCGTGAATAAGGCGATGAGAAGGAGGGACAGAAGTACATAAGAAAACACTGGCTTCAAAAGCCGGAGGGTGAGGCCGATGATTGAGAGGAAGTAATCGAATATTGGTCGAATGAGATTCTCGATCAATAAATTAGGAGAGAGCCAAGCATATTCCTCTTCCTGAGGAGTAGGAGAAGAATGCTGCTTTTTGGGCTGCACGGGGTGGCCATGTCTAGATATGCGAGGAGAAGGCCTGGGCGGGGAATCCATTGGGGTTGTGCTTCGCCGTGGCTGGCGTTTGGATAGCTGAGAGTTTCTGAGAGGGGATGCTTTAACCCACGATCCCTCTGAAGATGGCGTCATCGATGGCATTATAAACGATGGTTCCGGTGAATTGAATTGCGAATTTAAAAGCGGTGATTTCCTCGTAGGCGGTGTTGATACTCGGGATTCCCAGAGGGTTTGAGATGACAAGCCTGGTTGACTCTTTGACGGATGAGGCGATGCTTTTTCTTTCTTTGATGGTAGAGGTGTAGGGATATCATTCCCCGAGCCATATTCAGAACCGGAAACACTTGCTGTGCCGCTACTGTAGTTATCATCAACATCCTCATATTCTACATTTCCCCATGAATCCTCAAGACTCGCTTGTGACCTCTCGCCATGAGACTTCATCTTGAACACGTCAATTGATGCGGTAGTGGCCAAGGCCTATTGCAGAAGAAACAAGAGAAGGTCTAAATAATTCTTTCGTGTTTTAGCAAGCGTGACGAAGAAGGGTGAGGTAGAAATGGTGGGATTTAAAGACTCGAGGATCTTATAGGTACAATACTTTAGTTTCAGGAAAACAACTTAACGAGGTTGACGAGAGGCTGCAGCCTGTTCGATGGCTCTGAAGAGAAACTTCTGAAGGGTGTGCGCACGGTGAAATGGAGGTGGCTGGTGAATGTGCTCAGGTCGTGAAAAGGCGGTTCCATCATTGTCTTTTGCCTCCAGCGCATACCATGACGCTGGCCAGTTAAACGGCTTGTAGCGTGTTCAAGTGCTCGGCTCTAATAGGCTGGAAAAGTATGCATTGTTGGACGAATTAATTTGCAGGGAATGTCACTTCGTTTAAGCTGCCTTGCTGTCACCTGCCAAGCAATCTTCCCTCCCAAATCTTGAGTGTTGCAATGACTTTCAAACCTACTCTGCGCCCACCACTTCGTCTGTCGCATAATTCAGGATACGTGCGGTTAAGACCTTGTTATGTCTGCCAAAGTCCTTCAACTGTTGTCCGGAGCTGTTCTTGCTCGGCCCAAAAATCCTTAGGGTTTAGTGGATTGAAATCTGCTCCATCGATATCACTCAGTGCGACATTAAATTCTACTTCTAGAGATCCTCTAACACCTTCGACTGACCATCGAACCCTCGCCCAAAGCCATGAGCTCTTCATGACCTCGCAATATCCCTGGATCACCTCTTTTCCTCCCCAATGGCGCGGCCATTTTCAACAAGCTGCAATCATTCCTTCGCGCCCGGTATCCACAATTCGGCTTTACCGAAGTCATCACTCTGACTATCTGCAAGAAGTCACTTTGGGAGATGTCAGGCCACTGGGAGAATTATGCCGAAGACATGTTTGAAGTCAAGGGACGAGGCGCATCCGGTCAAACGGCCAATACTGAGATTGGACAGGATGAAGAGTTTGGGCAAAGCCTATGAACTTCTCTGGACACTGCCTAATCTTCGCAAGCAAGACTCGGAGTTATCGCGACCTGCCTACACGATACGCCGACTTCGGCGCGCTACATAGGAATGAAATATCAGGCGCACTGAGTAGGTTGACACGGGTGAAGAGGTCACCAAGATGATGCGCACATCTTCTGCGGGCCGTCACGGATTTTGGATGAGATTAGAAGCACGTTGGATTTTGTCGGGATGGTCTACGACACGTTTGGGTTGGGGCCATATAAGTTACTACTGTAAACCCGGCCGGCAGACCACTTCATTGGGGCTATTGAGGACTGGAATAAGGCCGAAGAGCAACTGAAGTCTGCTCTTGAGCATAGTGGACGAGAATGGAGCATCAAGGGAGGGGATGGAGCGTTCTACGGGCCTAAGATTGATATCATCCTCAAGGACTCTCACGGCGAGGGGCGTCAGACCGCCACGATCCAGCTAGACTTCCAGCTACCTCAACGTTTCAAGCTGCAATCCCAAGCTGCACCAGAAGATCTCGAGACGGCAGTCTCATCATATGAAGGCTCTAAAACGACTCTCGAGAACCGCCACGCAAGGCCTGTGATAATTCACCGTACAATTCTAGGTTCGCTCGAGCAATTTATGGCATTGCTCATCGAGCATTGTGCCGGCATTTACCCTTTCTGGTTCTCGCCGCGTCCCGCTATTATCCTCAGCCTCAACCAGGACCCAGAAGTTCTATCACACGTCCACAACATGCAACGCCAGCTTAGTGGTCATGCTCGCAGTCGCTTATCGAGTGGTCTCCCGGGCCCACAGCTACTTGAACGCATATCGACACAGATACGTCGCCGCGGTCATTGGGGAAAAAGATCCACGACGCAGAGAAGCTGCGGTACAACCTCATCATCGTTGTAGGGCCAACGGAGGCTAATAATGGGAAAATGAGGCTTGAGATCGCTAACCAGCCGGAAGCGACAGAGGAATACGCTATGGAGGTATTAAAAGGGACGCTTGATGGTAAAGAGTACAATAGCAGAGGCATAGAGACGAGTGGCGAGGATGGGAGAAAGTACTTCGAGGCTCTCATAGAACGGTATTTGTAGACCTGTAATAATATGTGTCAGGGCACTGAGCAGGCTGATGGAATGATACATATGATGCTCTATGAGGAAGAATCTCAGGGGCTCGAAGACCCCGAGAAGATATCTACACGGTGGCCCGCGCGCTGTCACGTGACACGTCGCTGAGCTCAAAGAGACTGCCCAAGTACCCCCCCCTACCAACAATATGTATATGTACAGTGTAAACAGCTGGCCACCACGTCCAATGTCTGACTCAGAACACTGGTACCGACTTAATATTCACTTTGATATAAGGCTTCTTAAGTCCTTCGGCTTAATAGTAAGATGAAATTTCACGCCGGGGAAATGATGTCATGAAGCCTCTCAGTTAGTTGAGTAATCGCAAATGAGCTTTTCAGTAAGTCTCTTAGACATTCTCATGGTGATTTAAAACGCTATCAGAACAATTGTTCAACGCATCCCACTACTCTCGAAAGTGGCGTTCAAATTTAGCTTATCTACACTAAGATTCATGAAAGTCTATAAACTTCATCAAGGAAGTGCCCCAAACCACCTCCCTTAAAAGCTTAAAAGTATCTAGGTCCATGTCAATTCCCAATTCTGCTTCCACGCGCCAGAACTAGTCAGCTTGTCCAAACCAGTGATACTCAGCACACCGCTGGCCTTATTATAGTTGACTCCAGAACTAACTGGCTTTCCATTAAGCGACACCTTGCCAGAGCAGCTGCTCACACCCATAACCGTCACATTTGCCAATGGATTGGTATCTACATAGGTGCCGATAGCTTTGGAGGACAGATGACCATGAGAAGCCTCAAGCTCGACGGATAGTGTTGCGCTCGGGTTGAGGCTCTCGCCATCGTCAATATATAACTGCCCTGTCGCGGCTCCCCCAGCGCTAAGAGCTACAAGGAGGCCCCACGGATTCTTTCGGCTTTCAGCCGTCGTGTAACCAGGTTCTTGCGTTGGCAATATGGAATTGCCTCGAATATAGACGGGGATATGGCCTAGGGGAGCATCGATAGTCATATTTTGCCAGGCACTTGCCTTAACCTTGGTTTGTGCGTACCAGTCGTACCAAACTTCGCCTTCAGAGATTCCAGGGAATACACCGTTGACACTAGTGGCGCCCTGGTCTAAGACAGGAATGACCATGAGAGATGGGCCAAGTAGGAATTGGCGGTCTGCGTTTGCTAGAGAGGGGTCCTTAGGGAATTCCCATGGTAGAGCTCGCATAACGGTGCTGCCTGTTGTATGTGAGAAGTGGAAGAGGGTGTACATGTACGGCAAGAGACTTTTGGTTGATCAAGTTAGTTGTGGACTTTTTTGGATGGGACATTAAGGGAAATACCTATAACGGATATGTATTGCCGCCTTTGTCGCAGCGATGACTGAATCCCATACATATGGCTCCTGAGAGTTTGCTGATAGTACATTATGGTTCCTGTAGAATGGAAAGAAGGCCGAAAGCTGCATCCAGCGATTACATAGCTCTTCGTCTGAGTTGCCGTTAAAGCCACAAGTATCAACACCAAACATTGGGATTCCAAACAAGCTGAACGATAGAGCTTGCGGAATCGAGAAATACATGTAGTACCATTTGGATGCGTTGTCACCACCCCAGTGACCAGCCCATTTGCCCGATCCTGCAAAAGTGGACCTCCCAATAATGAAGGGACGTTTCGTTGGGAATATGGCTAAAAGACCCTGGTATGTCGCGTTCAGGATTTGATGGCTAAGCACCTGTGAGAATACAGATTCTATGTGAGATGGAAGATATGCTAGTATACCCAAAAAGATTGTGAACATCGTATTCTTCAACTCCATCGCGATGGGTCGCGTTGGGAGATACAGCGTGCACCGCAAGATCACCCTGAACATTATTGATAACGTATGGGGGATGGTTGACATCTCTCACATAAGGGGTAGGTGTTGTGCGAAGGTAAACTGTTGATGTTGAAGTAGTCGGGCCGGCTGAGGATGATGCCGCTGCTGCCTGGCTCGAAGAAGCGGCAGATGCAGAAGCTGCTTCAGTCGTATTAGTGATGTTGAAGCCTTCAGGGTAATCGTATATTATGCTGCCGGGTTCGCCTGGTAAACTGAATGGTGGATGTACATAATTCATCGTCACGTTGCCTGAACCGCATGAGCCAACGCAGAAGGAGGAGACTTCGGACATGTCAATCCAAATTCCGTCGAATGGAATTTCATGATGCCAGTTAACCCTAGGATGATGTTAGTAGCTGTCATGTCTGTTAATAGCTGACTTACATCTCGTTTCCCCACCACGGCACAGATTCTTCGGCATGCCAGTCTGGGAAGACCGTATACCCTGGCCACACCGCACCAATATATTGGCTTCCATCAGGATTCGTCATGAACACGCCAGAGCTATTACCTCTTGTATAAACACCGTAAGCATCGCTTGCGTTGTTCGGGTTCGGGATATATATCGCCGAGTCGACGATGGGAATGTAATGTTGCCCGTTGGCATGCAACTGCGATAAGAATGCCTGCCCCTCGGAGACGAGAAAGGTGTTCGAATCCACGGTGAAATCACGGTACTGGTCCATATCTTTGCATGTAATTAGCTAGCCAGTCTCCATGACAAGAAGCATAGTAGAACCGGCTTACAATCAATATCCGTCCAGATATTCTCGAGCGGAATATCGAACTTGCGAAATGTAGCCACAACCTTCAGCCACTCATTAGCATTACTATGAAAACTCCTTGCAGATAAATTACCTCGCTAAGTTGAGTCCAGTTCTTGTATCCCCAACGACATTGATGATACCCGAAAGTAAAGTATTGTTGCATTGCGGGTAATCCAATGGCTCCCAACTTGTATTGCTTCGTAACCTCTGGTTGGCTTGGACCATCGAAGAAGTAAAGATCGATGCTCCCTCCCAGAGTTCTCCACGTGATATTCTCTGGCCTCAAGACTATTTCTTGGCCATGAGCATTCCGGAGGTAGACACCGTGAGAGTACGATTCATATTGGGTATTTGGTTTCGCACTGGTGTCAATGACAAGAGTCTTTTTGCCCGTTTTGGAGTCAATCTCAAAATATCTAGTGTCTAGATAGAAGGGGTGGCTTCCATAAATGTTGTAATCAATTGGGTCTCCTGCATCGGCGGCATATATCGTAGCCGTAAAGTTGTTCCCTAACCTTAAGCCATGAATTCTCTCACCAAGGCCATAGAGGTTATAGTTTTCTGGGAGTGAAGATACGAACTCAATGAATTGGTTTTCGTACACGAGAACGCTGCCCTTGGAGCTGTAAAGAATATCACCAGTCGATTTCCGTATCACAGTGAAAGAGAAAGTCGGGTCATTACTCCACTCGAATTCAAGGTCGTTGGCTTGAGTATTCGGCTTGATCGTGGTATCCAGCGTCGGACGTGGTACAAGCTGCTCAGAGAGTATGTAATGGGAATAATTAGATGCATCCTACATAGATTAGCATGGAAGACCTACATCCACAACCTTGAAAATATGTTGTGGAAACATTCTTGATTGAGCTCACTTACAATACGCGCTGGGCTAATGTTGATAGAGAGGCGGTCCGTTGATTGATACTGGACCGTGAGATTCAGAGTATCGATATCAGTACCATAGATGTTGCAAGCCTTGCCAGCAAGAGTTAATACGGCAGAAAGGCCGTACGCGTTTTTCTGCACATTCAATGCTATGTATCCAGGGCACACTTTTTGAGCGTCTACGGCTTGTGGATCTTGAATGTTTGGGAGAATATTCGCACCAACGTCTGCTGATGCAGGAACAGTAAATATTGGGCGGAAGGTAGTCGGTGCGCCCTCAATAGTTGCAGTCTCGATGGTCGCCGCTGACGCGCTAAGGCCATCTGTGGAATTGGTGGTCGTCTGTCCAGCAAGAAGAGTCAGAAAAGAGGATACCAAGAAAGCAGCCATCTTGAAGGATGAGAGCGCCATGCTGGATGAACTGCTTGGCAAAGGTGAGAGGTCCTGAGAAAACACAATTGGACGCGTCGATCAGCAACGATGGATGGCAGGTCTGAACAGGTGAATTGACGAAGCAAAGAATGCCTGCTAACAGTGAATGGAATAGAGGAGGGGCCACATCATATACTCAATTCCAGGTTGGTCATTACGAACGGCAAAAAATCCCAGATCCCCGCGGGTCAGCAGCCCTGGTATGACGCTTTCCCAGGTACAGCAATGAAGAACTCGCAGGGTGCATAAGCGACAAACTGGAGAAGAAGTGTTGGGAGATCAAGAACGAAGCTTCAATGGAGATGACTATTACAGGGAGGTCCATAGACAGCCTTGCGATGCCATCTGTCTCTGCTCAGACCACCCTGGCGACCTTCCAGAGTTTCCGGAGATTGGACTCCACTTACCAGGAAGAAGAACTGCCATTTTGTCACGGTGGACCACAGCAGGAACAGGTACTGGTGCATTTGGTGCACACTGAAGACCATGTTACTAACAAAGGGAAGTCTAGTGACGATGTAGATCTTCTCACTGAGCCTCTTAGGTGGTTTCGTTGGGCTGCATGGTAAAATTGGAGGAGGGGATTGTTACTGAGGTAGCAGGATGAGCTATGCCTTCCGATAATGCAAATGACAGCCGTGAGCAGCCGCCTGCCGGTCTACTGTGGAACCATGACGATAGGCTGCAAGCGAAGGTCGAAAACCCTTCTCCGCGCTTAAGTCTTTTAGGGCTTTCCCCACAACGCCATGCTCCGCTTGGAAGTCTGCGGCTCGCAGATCATCCGCCCAGCCATAAATCTAAGCACTAGGCTGTGAGGGGAAGGTTCATGGCACTCATTTGCTAAATCTACGGGAGAAGAATTCTAGAAAGACGAGTCAGAGCCCCGGACTCCGTTCCGCCCAATGATGCCCAAAACGGCAAGCACCGCTTGCGATCTATCGCGAGGCAACGTATAGAAACTCTCTTGAGAAACTTAGTGAATCGATTTGACCTAATTGCCTGAATAGCTCCATCGTGACCGACCCAGCGCAGAGTGAAAGTGTGCTACCAATTTGTCCCACACAGAACACTTCACAGCTCCGACATGGTCTTCTTTTAGTTTCTTCCTATAGTCCGGAAGAATTGAGATAGCTGGGGAGGAGCACATGCGCTAGCGTTCCTCCTGTAAGGCCCTGTGTCTAAATGCATTCTACCGAGTTTCTTATTTTATAAATTTGCGGAATTTGTACGATTAGACATTAACTATGCCTCACATCTAGACCACTACGCTCGGGTTTGGCTGGGCTCAACAGGAAGATGGACCTCTAGACGGTGTGGCTAATGCGTCTACCATCCTCATATGAGTATCGCTGTCCCTCTACAGACTTGACGAACTGTATAGCCTTAGCAGGGGATCGTCGAGGGTTAATCAGTAATAGCCTCGGAATTATGACTCGTGCTTGAACAGAGGACTGGACAGCATGTCTAAGCGTAAAGTCATTACGCTGTCTCCCTGCCTGATTTGGAAGAGCGAAAAATTCTATGCTGTCGGAACGCGAATGACGCCACGTTAACGGTGGGCTCTACGTTCAGGATCTCTATGGACGGAAGGCCACCGAAATAACCTGTAGCTCTGATCAGAGCCTTCACGGTTATTAAATATTGGCTCGTCTTCGATGTTGTCATCAAGTCTCTGGTAGACCGGCGCTGGCGAGTAAATTGGCTGGGTTGATATATCCGATACCGGAGATCTTCTGAATGGGACTGGGCTTTGTGACTCTAATGATACAAAGTACTCCTCGAAGCGCCGCCGCGAGACAGGCATTGGCTGATGCGCCGGTAAATCTTGAAACGTAGTAATAGTAATTGGGGGCTCATAAACCTCAGGGACTGGATCAGTTTTTCCTTTGCATTTAGCAGGATAATAATCACCCTCCAACTCTACAAGTTCGATTGTATCCGCTTCTACAGGATTCGATGAACCGGTCATTTCCGCACGGAGAGTGTTGTCTCCTGGCAGTTCAGTAGGTCGCATCCAAAGACTCCTCGCAGGCAATTCAGTCTTCCCAGAGGTTTCTGTAGATGTCTGCCGTGTAGGGTCCGACCGATTCTTTCGGCAAGCACGCCATACGAGATAAGCTATTCCTAACGTTATGGCTAGGAGTGCTGGAATGGCCACACCGATCCCAACAGCGCCTGCAGTATTGAGACCATGATGCGGAGTAGTAGTCCCGCAGCATGGACTGCACGTGTTGCTGGGACAGATCCAGTCATTATCGCAGTCGTTTTCTGTTTTACAAGAGTCCCCTAGACAATGACCTAGCCAGGTGCAGGCTGGTTGCGAAGTTGTAGAGAGTGCAGCATTGAAAATCGTCGGAAACCCTGAAAAGGTCGTGATACTAGCGGTTTTTGACATAACCCAGATACGGAGAGGACGTGGGTATATTGTGGTTCGATACGTTATATACTTGAAAGCTGTCAGTGAAGATCGAATGCATACATTCAAGATGGGCCATACGTGAAGCGTATATCCTTAAGCTATGTTATTAGCGTAGCTATTAATGCGGCTATGTGGACTTTACAATAGACGTCGTCTCCAAGCCTACAAGATTTTTAGGTGTGGTGGGTTGCGCGGTCATTTTCTATTACAACGCGGTCGATGTGTGTGCCGGCTGACAGCGAGGGAGGTGGTGAAAGGATAACATGATGAGGTGCACAAGCCACGCCAAATAGTCGGGTTACGGTTGGCAGCTGAGCAATAGCGCGCAGGAGGCTTGGGGGTAAGGCCAATCCAGAGCCAACAGCGTTGAAAGGTGTCTCGGCGCTAAGCCTTCTAAACGAGAGACCTAGAGGAGGTGGGATTGAACGGTACATGTATTAGAGCTAGTTCTGACGCTGGCCCCTCGATAAAGCAGTTGTAGGGTGCATATCCGTTATTTGGCTCTTTCCGCTGCATTAAAGCTGTAAAATGACCCCAGAATGTTATAAAATTCTAGGAAATTTTATTTTGAAACATGCGCTATAAGTCAGCATAGTTTATCATGCGAACCGTAGTGGAATTTGAAGTACTCCAGAATTGTGTGATATGCCCCCGAATCATAATATCAACTCAACGACGGCGCTTTACTGACGCCTCAACCTCTCATTCCCCAACTACTGAACCACTTTTTGCATTCTTATCCGGAGGGAAGACTGGATACCAGAATTTGATAACGTGCGCATTTTCTATTGCTAGAGTTAGTCTTTTAACGAGCTGGCGATTATCCCATTCAAATGTCGGCAAGTTTAGAGCTTCCACAAATTTCAATTTCTCATCAGAGAAGATTATATGGAAGGTGTAGCCGTTCTTTTGCTTCCTTTTGATATTCGGTATTCTGTGTTGATATGCTGAACAAACTGTTGACGCCAGGTTTGTAAAGCCTCTCAGTTGTGTCTCTAAACCCACATGCCTGTGGTGCGCATCCTCGCACACAAGGTGTCGCATTCCATGAATCAGGTATACCCTCTCCCGGTGCCCCAGTGCAAGGGTAGTAAAATAGAATTGTGAGTCCTGGAAGTGACTATAGATCGATGTGGTTGCCGGACGTTGTGGATATCTAGAGAGAGGGGATTCTGAAGTTACTTAAATGTGCACAAGCGCCGTCATCCTCTGGGACGGGAAGGTCCCTTGGGAATGTAGTATCTATCTCGGTGGTTAGTACATGAATAAATTTGTTCTGGGACTGACTGACGAACCATTCTACCTATTTCGAGTTGTGAATCGGTATACACGTACCCGGACGGTGGAGAAAAGCGTCTCTACTATACAAAGGTAGAATTGACGCAAAGCAATTAGCAACTAGTGCGGTCCTCAGGTGTTTTAGTTATCGATAAAGCTAGCCGATCAGACTATGCCGTCATTCCCGTCCTCGAAAATTGGGTGCATCATGATGCGAACACTGATTTAACGAATCAACTGCCGTGAAATAAAGAGTAAGCACTGCAGTAAGCGCTGCAGTAAGCACCCCCACCATCTTGCGCTCCTCGCTGCATCTACCTCTACCTTTCATGCTTTCACGACGACTTGTTCACTTCATCTCTCGGCACCTAAACAAACCTCTACAGGTCCACTCGGCTCTTCAGCAAGCAGCTCTCAGCACAAGTATAAGAACAATGGCCCAAGAATATAGACTTAAAGGCATCACATCTCTCGATCTAAAGAACGGCGAGAAGCAGGAAGCTGAAGTAGAAGGGATTGAGAAGGGCAAAGTGTTGCTCGTCAAAGTGAAAGATCAGGTCCATGCTACAAGTGCCAATTGCACACATTACGGAGCTCCCTTGAAACTTGGTGTTGTTACTGGAGAAGGAAGATTAACTTGTCCATGGCATGGAGGTAATGTTGTCTAAGAAAACGATTCTAGCTTTAATATTAACAGTACTACTAGCTTGCTTCAATATCGCAACCGGAGACGTCGAGGACGCACCTGCGCTAGACCCTCTATCGAAATACGAAATAGTGCAGAGGGATGGTGTAGTATATATTAAAGGCGAGGAAGCGACGATCAAAGCAAACAGGAGAGTCCTAAATGTTAGATGTTCGGCTAAGAGCTCTGAAAAGGTTCTTGTAATTGGAGGGTTAGGCTAAGTTAACCATAAGAGTTATGGTATTCTAAATATCTAACTCGGCATCAAACAGTGGAAGCGGGACAATCGGAACTATCGAAGGCCTTCGCGGTGGCGGATACACTGGTCATATTACTGTTCTATCCAAAGAAGGCTACAGACCAATCGATCGAACCAAGTTATCTAAGGCTCTGATGGCGGATGTATCCAAGGTTGCATGGAGATCCCAGGATTTCTACAAGGAGTCCTCCATTGATATCATAGAGGATGAAGTGTTTAAAGTAGACTTCGCGGCTAAAACGGTTTCAACTACCTCAGGAACGACATATGACTACACGAAACTCGTCCTAGCTACCGGAGGCACACCAAGGTGGCTACCTCTCCCAGGGCTGAAGGGTGACCTTGGGAATGTCTTCGTTCTACGTACGATCCCTGATACGCAAGGAATATTGAAGGCGGTTGGAGACAATGGTAAAAAGATCGTAATCGTTGGAAGCTCATTCATTGGTATGGAAGTTGCCAATTGCCTTGCGAGTATGAAGAACGATGTGACGGTGGTAGGCATGGAGAAAGGTGATAACCCTGCCCTAGTATGCATCTCAAAGTCTAAAAGCTTTATAGCACCTATGGAACGTGTCATGGGCGCTGAGGTTGGCGAAATCTTTAGAAGACTCCTTGAGAAAAATGGTGTGAAATTCTACATGGAAGCATCCGTGGACAAGGCGACACCCTCTGACAGCGACTCTTCCAAAGTTGGTACTGTGCACCTGAAAGATGGCACGGCGCTGGAGGCCGACTTGGTTATTGAAGGTGTCGGGGTCGCGCCAGCCACCGAATACTTGAAGGATAATGAAGGAGTTCAGTTGGAGAAAGATGGTTCGTTGAGAGTGGACGAATTTTTCGCTGTGGAGGGCCTTACGGATGTCTATGCTATCGGAGATATAGCAACATACCCCTATTACGGCCCTGGAGGTGATGGTAAACCTATTCGTATCGAGCATTGGAATGTTGCACAAAATTCTGGTCGTGCCGTTGCCAACGCAATTACAAATCCAGGCGCCAAACCAAAACCTTTCATTCCGGTCTTCTGGTCTGCCTTAGGATCGCAGCTCAGGTACTGCGGCAACACAGTCCGCGGATACGATGACATTGTTATCACTGGCGAGCCCGAAAAACCATCCTTTGTGGCTTACTATACCCAAGGAGAAACAGTAGTAGCAGTCGCAAGTATGATGAAAGACCCTTATATGTCCCAGAGTGCCGAGTTGATGAGGCGGAATAAGATGCCAAGCAAGAGTGAAATCAAGAAGGGGGTGGACATCCTACAGATCAGTATTCCGTCAGAGATCAAGATGTGAAATGGTTTGGTCGATAGTGTGCGACGGATCCAAGCGGCAGTTACCATTTTGATAGCATCTTTTTGGTGCATCGGCAACAATCGAAGTACTGGTACGATTTCATAAGAGCGCGCCGATTGTCATTGGCGATGTTAATAACTGATAATATGCAAGCATTAAACATGTCACTTATGGATAGCCCGATAACATTTTGTAAAGTCAGTTGAGGGATTCTGGGGCACAAATGAGATAATATGGGTTTGGAAATATTTGAAATAGAGATACATAGTCTATAAAAATCATATAAATGCTATGGAATGATTTGGAGGAGATTGAGCAGCTATCGCATGAACTCTCGAAAATTGGAATTGCATGTCAGAACGTCTTCTGTTAGCTCTTACCGAATAGCTATTAGAGGCAAGCAGGGATTGAGAAATTCAATCCACTAGACCAACATCGTTGGGTGGGCATTAACGCAAGCCAGATTTGCTTGTTCGTAGAAATGTGCTAAATGCTCAACTGGCAGGCATATGCCATTTCCTACAATGGCAGGCTGATCTGTATAATTTTTAGCCTCCGCGATGCTAAACAGCAATGAAAGTCCCGACTGGGATCCTCGGTCGATATAAATGCGACAACTCGAGGCGACCTGCGAGTCATCCTGTAATTGGTAAGTGATTGCCGATAGCAAGGTTCCTTGTTGTTTTGGGCGGTCCGCAGTATTCGGAGGCGCCTTTGTTATCGCGATGAGAGCGCTCTGCAGCCGGTGTGGAGCTGATGATGCTAAAGTTGATGTTTTCCAATAGCTTTGCCAGGAAAACACTGCGAGACCTATCGTGATTTGAATCTTATCGAATCCTGACGAGAAGCAAACGCGTGCTAGCCTGCCCGTGAATACCTGGAGAACAAAAAAGAAGCTTCTGAAAAAGCAAAAGTATTTGGGCTCCCGTGTTATCATGCAGTCCTAAGATATTTGTAAAATTAAGAACGGACCACTTCTCATTAGTGCTGCAGATGTCGCAGAGAGCGAGTAGGTCAGTGGAAGAGGGCATATTCATAGCAACACAAGATGTGTGTCAAGGGTGAAGCAGTTTCCCATGCTCGCGGCATGAAGCTCATTTGCAGCATCCCTACGTACCAGGTTGCAGAGTCGTCCAGGCCGAGCAAGTTTTGAAACAGCTACGATCTCGGCTCACAGCTCCTTTCTATTGTCGGCGAGGGTGGCTGGGCGGGCGTTGTTGACAACGAGACACCCTCCTCTCAGCTGCTGCGTGCCCCGGCTCCCTGCTCCTGTCCACAGTGTCGACCGGGACTCTTCAAATGGATCGTCCATAAGGCAAAGGCAGCAGAATACCTGTCTGCATGTCGATTGCTGTTGTAGATTGCTAATGTTAACCGAGCCTGGGTGCTTCCAAAGTGGCTTATGCCCGCCAAACCGTCAACCCCTATCCAAGCCTGAGGGCCGAAAAGCGAAATTGCAACTGCTTGTCCGCCGCAAGCTCTCTCGGCAGCCGCAACCTACCGTTCGAACTTCTCCCTCTCCCCTCCACTCACGTCAATCTTAAAGACGACCGCCGGTAGCTGCGCTCCAACGGTGCTGCCAGGTGCCATTCGCTGTTGTCAGTCTGCCAGCGCCAGCCGCTGCGCGCCTGAGGCTGATAATCCGGACCAACACGCTCGCTTCAACGCTATCAAACCGCGCTGCATGTGAAAGCTGCACATGTTGGTCTTGACGGAGCTCATCAACATTCACGGTCCCCATTAGTTCCCGCTCGACAGCGCCCGTCGCCGCACCCAATTCTCCGCAGACGCCTTTGCGACAAGAGTCTGCGTTGATACCGACTGCCGCTGCCGCCTGAGGCATTCATGCACCACCGATCCTACGCCGTCTGCCACAACAGAAGCAATTCGAGGCCCTGATATACTTGGAGAGTGCCGGCCTCAGCACGTGGGTAAAGCCTCTGTCGGCTGGCCATCATCTTCCGCCATCAGCGGTAGAGTAGGATGTCTTCTGCAGCAGTGCAGGCTAGTGGACCAGCAATATCAAATCGACAGTACCAGCAACAATCTTCGCACGGTCGGGATCAATACTATAACCAACCATCACCGAATGTAGCAAATTCCCCAGGATCATCAAGAAAACCTTCAAGACGACCAAGTGGAAATGGCGCGTCTCCAAACACTCCCACAACGCCTCAAAATCACTATTCACCCGCAGGATCGACCACATCGAATCTAACTACTCCCCGTGGCCAACCACTTCCTCCCTCAACGCATGCATCTCCTGTAATGTCTACCCCAGTAACCTCCGCGTACAATTCAGCTGGCGGACCTCCCGTACCCCCACCGCGTACGTCTTCTCACCACCGAAACCATACTTCTACTACTGCTGCTTCTGGGTCCCAGTTGGCCACAAGATCTCCAGACGATCGTCCATCATCTTCGAGGGCGGTGCAACAGCATGCAGCCGGATACGGTAGTGGAAGTGATAGGGAGAATATTCGCGACGACTCAGCTACAGCTGCTGCAAACGCAGCTCAGCCACGACGGAAAGCACATCCCTCTCCAAAAGACGGTCCTCGTCACCAAGGCAGCGGATCAAACAGGGCAAAACATTCACCTGCACAACCTACACACAGCCGCTCCGCAAACGCAGTTGGACAACCACCAGTGGGAACAAGCTTACCAAGAGAAGAAAGCACAGTAATCAACCGGTTAGTTGTTGCAGATCCTCAAGAGGATATCGCACGCGAAGAAGCACGCCAGGCAGAGGCAAGACCTGTCCCTGTCGGTGCTGATATCACACCGATAACAGGTCTTGGCCTTGTAGGAAGTGAAGGTGTGGATGATGGCGGCCGAGGAGCTGGTAAAAGCCGGCAGGATCATTCAAAATCGGAAGGCTCCAGGAAGCACACGAAATTTGGAGAGTATGTTCTTGGTCAGACCCTGGGAGAAGGGGAATTTGGCAAGGTCAAGATGGGCTGGAAGAAAGATGGCGGCGTTGAAGTTGCTATCAAATTAATCCGACGCGAGACCCTGGGATCGAATCAAAATCGAATAGCTAAGATTTATCGGGAAATTCAAATTCTCCGTGGTCTGGAGCATCCGAATATCGTCCGCCTACACGAGATGGTGGAAACCGAACGGCATATTGGGATCATCCTTGAGTATGCATCAGGGGGAGAGCTGTTCGACTACATCCTTAACCACCGATATCTCAAGGATAACGCAGCTCGTCGACTCTTCGCTCAACTAATATCTGGAGTTGGCTACCTGCATAAAAAAGGTATTGTGCATAGGGATCTTAAACTTGAAAACCTCCTGCTCGACAGAAACCGTAACATCATCATTACAGACTTTGGATTTGCAAACACGTTCGACCCGAATGACGAACTAGGGGACGAGATTGAATACAACCTGACCAATAGGGAATTTGTGAAGAAAATGAATCTGGAACAGGTCAATGATGAAGGACGCCGACGGGGAGATCTTATGCAAACGAGCTGTGGCAGTCCGTGCTATGCTGCGCCGGAACTTGTTGTCAGCGACTCGTTATACACAGGGCGAAAGGTGGACGTCTGGAGCTGTGGCGTAATCTTGGTAAGTTCGATACCCTGTCAATTGCAAGTCGCGGCTTGATTAATAGCGATCCTCGCAGTATGCCATGTTGGCTGGATATCTACCATTTGACGACGATCCTGCCAATCCTGAAGGAGACAACATCAACCTCTTATACAAATACATTGTATCAACACCTCTCACTTTCCCAGAATACGTCACTCCCCACGCAAGGGACTTACTGAAGCGCATCCTCGTACCTGATCCGCGAAAGCGGGCGGATCTATTTGAGGTCGCTCGGCACAGCTGGCTCAGCGACTATGCCCACGTGGTTGGATTTATTACTAGCAGCACAACCACGTCAAGCGATATTGCCAATACCACGGTCACTTCCCGTAAGCTAAGCCAATTTAATCCCCCCCTAATGAGTGCCTCAGTCCGTGGGAGAGGACATGCTAACTGCTCTATAGAAGATCCGTTTGAAACACCTATGCTTGCCCGCAGTGCATCTGTTAGAGAGCCAGGGAAGCCTCATACTGCTGTTTCCCCTGTTGGAGGCCTTACACCAAAGCATGGCAATGTCAACAGAGCAGAGCAAGCAGACAAAACCAAAGGCCAACGTGATACCAAGCGTCGAACAGTTCAAGTCGAGTATGTGGCTCCTCAGTCGCAAACTATACGCGGGGAGGCATCACCTCCAGCCGCCTCTTCCAGTGCTACCGCCTCTGGAACTCCAAGAACGCGTGTCAAGACGGAACAAGGGCCAATCGAAGTTCCTCCAGCGGATGAATACCAATCTTCCACTACTAACATACGGACACAAACGCGACCCTCACCAGCGTCTTCAAGTATGCCACCGCCTACGCGACCTGCTCGAGATGCCCCACGAGCAGTCTCTGATTCAACTGCCTTCGGAAATGCACCCATTACGTCTAGTACTAGGCCTTCTACCGGAGGCACTATTGGTGGAGGCTCAAGGTTACCCTCACGCGGTAATTCCTATGGTCAGCCAGCCGCAGCAACAGTCGCTCCTACAAATGCTCAGGGTCGCTTTTCTCAGCCTAAGGGAAAGCAATACTCTATCTCTGCTCCTCTATCACAACCAGAGCCCATGATAGGAGACCCATCTATAGGACGACCAAGCACGCAACGACTTCCTGCAAGTTACCAGCAGAGCTCAGCTTCAGACGCCCAAAATGGCAATCAGAGAGGACATAAACGATCCAACACCGTCAGCGAGACGTTCGGAAGAGTTGCATCCATCTTCAGTAGCAGAACATCCCATGATCAGAACCAACAAAAAGCCCAGAAGTCCTATCCTCCGACAAGTATGGCTGTCCCTATTGCAGCTGACGACGCTCCTCGGCAGTCAACAGAATCCTCACGTCGGACCTCCTTTAGCTTCAACCGGAAGAATCCTGATCAATCCGGGGCTACTAAGTCAACAAGAAGGTTTTCCTTGATACCCGCGTCATTATCGAAGAATTTTGTTGGACACAAGGAAAAGGAACCAGTTCCACCCTCAACGTCGTACTCAACGACAGATCCACGTCGATCGGCAGGGGCGGCCCCACGCAGCAGAGGCCAAACACGACCAACTATGGCGTTTGGGAGAGGTGAAAGTCGCTCACCAAGCCAAAGCACTACGGGAAGTACAATACCGGTCCTCTATGATGGGCAGCTTGACCGTTCTCGGGATAGCCCCTCACAGCGCGTACGGGAAACGAGGGGCGGTGCACCATCCTCGGCACCTGCACAGCAGACCCAATTTACCGGCCAAAACTATCTACCGCCGATTGGTGATGACAAATTCCCTGGCCCTAATGCGCCGCATCCTGCCTCTCAACCATATCGTGAAAGGCCCTACCATCATGCCAATGATTCTGAGGCTTCAGAGCCTGTGGTGCCTCAGTCTCATCGTCATCAGTACCCAGCTGGCTTCAACAGCTATGATTCTCCTCAGCAAGGCCGCGACCGGCCGGGTGTGTTGCAAAAGAGTCGCAAGTTTGCTGATGCATATGACGAGCGGCAACAAGGACACCACGGTGGAAGTTCAGGGTCAGCAAAGAGAGTCATGGATATTTTCCGAAGAATAGGCAAACAGAGAGGAAAAGAGGATCGATGACTCCGAAGCTCGTCCTAAGCAGCGGTTACATTTGATTGCTCTGTCATTTCCAAAGTTTGCATGATTAGACGGAATGCTGGTGGAGCTTCTTTGAACATCAGTGTGCTTTGCTATGTCTTGGTCTTTTGGCCTCGCATACTTTTGTCCAGTCGTGTTTCGGTGATAGTACGAAAGGTTGGGAAATCTGCATTAGGCGGCGCAGGGAGTTGATTTGTATTGATTTCCGGCATTTTCTCCCTCCTTTTTGGTCTTCATCTGTGTCTCCTCGAAAACTTCATTTTACTTCTAGCAAAGGTGTACGTGGAGCGGGCGAACAAAGGAGAATATCTTCGTGGGGCGTGCGATTGAGTACCTTCAATCAATAGGTGTTTTTGTCTTTATTTCCTTTGTCAAGTGTACAAGTCAGACGTTTTGGGCTATTTCGTTGCCGTCCTTCGCTGCTCCAAAACAGGTAATCAAGCGGAGGAGGCATTCGTTAATCGGGCCATTGTGCTTATTGGCACCCCCGCGGTATGCTGTGGTGGGATTAGGTCCTTTGTTCTTTTCACTCACTAGCTCATAAAGATCTCAGGGCGGGACCGTGGTGCGTCTCGCAGCTAATGCGAGATTTGCAGACTGCGGCTCTATTCTTTCATGCTTTTCACTAGGATGGGTCAATCTGAGATACCTAGATAGTGTGGAGAGAGGTTATGAAGCTGGAAATTGAATATGATTATAGATTATACATCCTTTCACGTCTGGAAACTTTGAGGGAGTTTAAGGGACCCTGAAGGAGCATTAAACCGGGATAAACAAAGGACAGCAGTCCTAATTGATATGCGGACACCCCCTCCTGACTTAATTTAGGTTCTTTCTGATTAAGTTAAAAAAACATACGTTTAACTCCTTTATATCTAAACCGCAAAAATTAAATTATTTAAAATCCGACTTTTATACCCGTAACACTTTACGGGCTCCAGAAAATTGGACACCTGCGGTTGCGAGCTTAGAAGCACGTGATGTTTTAACTTGATCAGGAATGATTAAACTAAATCAGGAGGGGATGTCCGCGTATTAATTGAGCGTCAATCTACCGCTGCCCTAAACAAATAGCGTGGGGGGATGCAAAGGGGTTGGTTACCAAAAGGGGTATTCCACCCGCCTTCACCGCCCTTCTGGTTTAGCGCTGGGATTGGTCAGATGCTATCGTGCAGTTTCATGCCCAGGGGATTGGCGGGTTCCCTGCAGAAAGCGACATCCATTGTATTCCCTAACCTAGCAAGTACAACTTGCGTCTTTCCTTCACCAACTACCTCTCTCTTTTCCATACACTGTCACTCCTTAAATTCCCTGCACATATTCCATTTTTACATGGTTAATCAATTCTTTACCAAATCAACCACAATGCTTCGCTGGTAAATTTCCCTTCGCAGAGTAGTTGTTTCCTCTCCCTCATTGACAATTGCAGGTACAAAGCAAAGCTACGCACAGCGCCATTGTTGACACAGGGTGTAACCACGGCGGTATGTCGCTCAATTTCTGCAAACCAACATACAGCATAGCATATATCCAGTCATGAACCATATCTGAAGTACCACAACTTGAACAATCTTGCCTCAACGCACACCCGAACACCGCTAATGTGTTTTCCGTAATCCGCAGGTCCTCTTTGCAACCGGCGATACCATGGCCCAGCAAGGTGTCGAGCGCTCCGGCATTAAGAATCATGACCTAGCGCGAACAGGCCGGATGGCGCTTTATGGTGGAGGTACGCAGTTCCTAACTTACTCAATTCATCCTGTCTGTATTCAGTCTCGCCTCTATACTACAACCTAATCAAACGCCATTCTCTCTTTGCATTCATCTAGTCAAATGCTCCACTAACGCTTTGCCAGCTATTTTTGGCCCAGCCGCAACGGCCTGGTTCAAATTCTTGCAAACTCGAGTTAAGCTACCCAGCGCCAACGGCACCATCCTGGCACGTGTTGCCTGCGACCAGTGCATATTCGCGCCGACGAACCTGGCTGTCTTCCTAAGCACAATGGCGATGCTAGAGGGCTCGAAACCACAGAAGAAACTGGATACGGCATACAAGCCTGCGCTGACCAAAAATTGGATGGTGTGGCCGTGGGTGCAGATGGCAAACTTCAAGTTTGTGCCGTTGGAGCATAGGGTTTTGGTCGTGAATGTGATTAGCTTGGGTGAGTTTTTGGACCGGAGTTTGAAAACTGGCAGCGAATACGTGGATCTAGATATGGCCCGGAATGGTGGAAGACAACCATTGAAGAGACACAAGCTAAAACGTCAATTATTCTAGGTTGGAACTGCTACCTCAGCTATCTGAACAGCCAGGGCGGCGGCAGCAGCGGTGACTCCGACCTCCCCCCTTCGTAGAAGGCCTCCACATTCTTCCCAGCACCTAGGCAATTTGGCATACCCAGTCTTATAGTCACCAGTATTCGAGCATATCTCAACCCGGACGACGTGTCGAACCCGCAACCATTCTGGTACAAAAAAAATACCTGACATAGGAGTTGGACTTCGTAGATAAATGCGCGGACAAAGGCTGAATTCAGTATTGGACGTTGAGCATCGGAGGCAGCTTAAGCTAGCTTTATAGGCAAACACTTCATTTCCAACGGACTCTAGCAAGAAGGGAGTTGCTAGAGATACGTCTATTGCACATCATACACAGCACAATGCGTTCGGAGCATAGCGAATGCAAATTTCCTTCTCATTCTACAATATAATACTCCTCCTCGTAGCCTAGTCACGCAGCAATTTCAAACGAACAGCGTACCAAGTCCAACGAGTCCAACTATCCCTATATCACACATAATCGCTTCAATTCAACAACGGCATCTTCCAGTTGAGCAGCAGACAATTCCATGGCAGGCTGTTCAGGGGGGTATGAGAAAAACAACAAATAAAAGGTCCTAAAAGGAATGGAGGTGATACAGCGGCCGTGAGAGCAAGATGACAAAGAAAGCCAAAAATAAAATATAAATCCCGCTTCGCTGAATGAAGACCCCACTGTCTAACCACTCAAAATGGCGCTGTGCTTCCCTACCCAGCTTCAGAAAAGCAGAGCCCAAAAATTCGACATGGCCCAAGTACCGCCGTAACGCCTTTCTCTGCCCAAAAGAACACATGCAAGGTAGCACCAATCCTTCACATCTGCCCGTTTACTTTTCTTCTCGTACATGAAATCCAATCGATGAACTAATCAATGGTCATTCGGCTCGGGGCCGGCCCACTCAACGCTGGCATTTCTGTTGTATACATCTTATCCGAATGATTGCCAGCGCCTGGCTTCCTCCTGCTGATATGCGGCTTCAACCCCTTATTAAAATTGTGGGTGCACCAGCATGCGATGATGATTGTTACCATTAACAACATAATCGTGATAATGGCAAAACTTGTGAGCGAACGCCGGGCAGGCATATAGTCCTGGACGCGACTGCTGTTCGCGCTGTACATACGAACAAGCTTAAAGAGGAAGTAGGCTAAAGCCGCGAAGTAGATGATGATGATACAGATCATGCCGGCTACTGACTCCTTGCGTGTCCAGTATGCAGCTAGAAGCAGGAGAACCAAAGTAACAGGGAGAGCGACAATAGTAAGGTAGTATTCGGCATCAGAAGTGTTGTGGATAATGACCAGAAACTGAACGGTGAAGCCGAGGAAGAAGAAAAAATCGAATTTGAGAAGGGCGATATAAATCTAGATGTGTCACGTTATTTTTCTATCAAACTTTTCAGAAGGAATTTTGGCATGTACCTGGTATGTCAAGTACCTCCTCTTGAGCCTCAAGTCGGCGCTGATATGCTTGTAGATTGTCCACGCAAATTCATCGTAAAGCTTCCATGCAATGAATGATAAAAGCGCTGTTCCCAACGCCATGAGGCAAGGAAGGGTAATAAGAATTGGCTTCACAATTTCCCAGAATCCATGCTCAATGTTCCCCTGCACATCCAACTGGTGCACAGCGTCCTTGATCTGATCCATTTGGATAGCGGCATATATAAGGATTCCAATATTGTACAAGCAAAGCCCGATGACTTGAATGGTATTTTTTAGCCGCAAAGCATCGTAGACGAGAACTAGCTGGTAAATGTAGCCAAACATGAAGACGGCGAGATAAGTAGGAATGGTTCGGGATTGTTGTGTGCTTTCCGCTTTGCCTTTTAGACTAGCTTGGAATTTTCCGAATATGTACCTTTAAACAGAATATATCAGTCAGGTATGTTCACCAAAATTAATCTCAGGTTCTGTGAAGGCCACTTCTCTATTTTGCTCACGTGAGGGATAATACATACCCTTCAAGAGCCAACGCTACAGCCGCCTGGGCCACAGCAACGATGGCGAATGACCATGTCCATTTGGAATTGGGTGTGTACATTTTGGGGGTGTTGTGCCCGAAGCCTGGGCTGGCCGATGGATATCCTTCGCGGTGGTGATAGCCTCCTTGATGGAAAGGATGATAACTTCGATCCAAAGGTGGACCTCCGAGGAGGGATGCTCTTGCCTCGTGTGGTGAAATTTTGACCGGTACGTCAGCCGCTATCTCGCGGCTGGGAAGAGAGGGTTATGAGGAATTGTGAGAGAAATACGGATCGCGGCGTGCTTGCGGGTTGGCGCAGCACGAACGAGACCCAACTGAAGCAGTTCGGCGGTGGTGTTAGACTGTTATTCTAGGGAGGAGTACAGCGAATGGCGAAGTGGCGAGTGTCGTCGTACGCTGGAACCAGGAAGGTTGTGTTGCGGGTGTCGGGATGCAAGGAATATCGGTCGCGATGTGAAACCCCGGGAAGGCTTGGCCAGAGCGACAAGTAGGAAGCGAGCGAGGAAGAGTGCTGGGGATTATAATGATTGGAGAAGTGAATGGGAAATAGAGGAACCGACGGCGTTGCTGTTAGAAAGAAGAATAAGACAAGATAGAGTGAGAGATTGAGGCGGAAGAAGCTTGGTTCGTCCTGACCTGAGCCTTGTTTGAGGCGCTGAGGCGTGGAGTCGGGTCCCTTGTAGCGCTGAAAAGGAACTTTCTGGTGGGTGAAAGCCCGTCGTTAGGTAGGTGCACTCGTGCTCTCAGATGGTGGGTTAGCGGGTGCTGGGGTGCAACACAGCGGTTCAAGAACAACGACGTCAATGATTAATTAATTTCCAAGTGTCCGCGTTGGCAATATCCACCCATAAGAGGGAAAAAGAGTAGGCAGGGAGAAGCTCCTCCGGCAGACACTGTGCTTGAGGCACGCTAGCGACACTCAGCCTCAAAGCGCTCAGCCATCGAAATGGCCACTTCGGGATAAGCACGAGGCTATTTTTGCCTGACGGCTAAGAACCGTGGCGCAGGGACAAATGTATGCGACGTGCCGGCCTGGACGAATCGCCGGCGGCGTGAACGCGCTTGCTGCTCTTGAACGGCTGGATTTAACGGTTGCTTCACGGCTGCTCCACGGTTGCTCGCAAGCGTTCTTCACCCGACCAAGCGCGTCATGTCCACTTCGTCTGCTTCGCTACAATCATCTTCACCGCACCCAACCGCGACACGCTGACCTCCACTGCCGACAATTTGCGCTACAGATATGATCTCGAGTAATGTCACCTCCTGGCGCTGTCGCATGCTTCGCTTTTGCTGACGAGAGAAACATAGCTGAACAAATCCTACGCGACGCCGCCAAAGATGGTTCCATAGATTCGTAAGTACTGTGTTGCTCGTACTGCTGTTACCGCCCTTACCGCCCGTACTACCCGTACTCACCGTCGCGCTCTAACAAGCCGCAGAAACGAATGGCCACGCGTGTTGGAAACCGTCTTGTCGCGCCTGGATCAGGTGTGTCTCAATCCCACTTGTGCCGTTTTACTTCCGCAACTCACCCTGCCTCAAAGATAGTCCACAATGATTTCCCAAAGCCTACTATACTTGCCCCCGAACCTCCGCCACCACCGCCTCTAGGAGCTATACCCAGCCGGCCCCAAGAAACTTCGGTTTCGAGCCAAGAGTCTCAATCCATAGATAAGGAAAATGCGCCTCCTCCACCAGCAACACCTCCATCTCGACCACCGGTCCCTCCTTTCTCTAGAGCTTCTTCCGCCCAAGTCGATGGCACACCTCCCGCCTCAAAAGGATCCCAATCTCTCCCAGCAGACATCATATCCTTCTACGTCTCTATCCGCACCACCTTATCAAAGAATTTCTCCCACAAACCACCTCACACAATCCAGCGCCTGTCCGAGCTAATTCTAAATCCAAAATCCCACTATAAACATCTTCCGCCATTCCTCCGCGCCCTTGATCGTGTGGTCTCCGTCTCAAGCCCCACAACTATCTTCCCGCTACCTCAAGCCGTGCTCCCGAGCAACAGTGGCGGCGGCCTTCTCAATGGCACCGCACCCGCAGCGCCCAGCGCTCTGGGAAGTGACGAGAGTCTTGGAGGAGCCTTGCTTACCCCCATTCCCTGGCTCCGAACTGACCGTGGGCCCTCGCAAAGCGAGCTTGTATCTGAAAGCACAGAGATGGTCGACGGGCCTCATGGGGCTGGCCGTATCGAAACTGTTTCGGTTGTCAATGGCATCACTACCCCTCCTGCATCACCCTCATCTACCACTACCGCATCTAGCACCACGCTCGCTCCGAATGGCAACGGCTCTACTTCAACATCGCCATCGACGAACGACTCTTCTCTTCGAGATGCTGGTGCCATCACCCAGGGTGAGCTCCTACGCCAAGAACAGGAAGCTGGTGTTGTACCACTCTCTCAGAGCAGTCCGCAGGCGCGGCGTAACGTTCATCCAAACCCCGACGCCAGTTCAAATGGGCAGGTCATGGAATCCGTCGAAGCAGAAGAAGAGCACCCCCACGCGCGAGGGCCAGAGGAGATCGGGATGGAAGACATGGGTCCGCAGAGCCATCGAAGTGAAAGGCAGGGTTTAGACATTGAGGCTGCGGTTGGAAGGCCAGCGGTACGGCATGATGAGCGTGATGGGTCGGGAGACGAGAAAAACGGTGACGAGATGGATGTCGAGGCTACAGCAGATGAGACAGAGAAAGCTGCAGATAGCACTGTTACTATAGATGCTAATGGAAGGACAGAGGAGGAAGCGAAGATAGGAGAAAGTGATGGCGAGATGCCCGACGCGGTGGATATCTCTACACGGTAAGGGATTGTTTACATGTGTTCATCGAGTTTTATTATCGGCGTTCATAGAAAGTGGCAGCTCAGCCCACGGGCTGAACTGGCCTGGATTGCGGCTTCCTGCGGAGAGGGTTGTCTCAGGCGCATTAGGATTCGTTATGAGTTCAGAACCCTCATGGTACTCAATCAAGACATGAAATTCTCTTGATACCACCTTCCTAGCCCACATCCAATCGTTATCTCTGTTTCGTAACGGTATCCATTCTGCTAAGATTCATGTCTTCATTCAATCATAGTCCTAGATCGGCTCAGCCCCTGGGCTACCTCTCATTTCAAAATCCAGCGATCAATTTAGGTGGCCTCGCGCTCTAAGAACGTTTCAGTATGTTAAATCATTCTACAACTCACTCTTGAATCAACCCCTTAAGGGAAATCTACCAAAATGACAACCCATTTTCGGTGTTTTCAATTTAGGAAACCCGACCACAGATGTATTCGAGGCACATTTCGCCCCAATCCGGCTCGAACACTACTGAATATTCTGGTAAACCCCGGAATGTATTTCTCAAGTAGCAGACTTTTCAATAAGCACGCTCTTCAAAGATATTATCAGCACCTAAACTATGGTTCCGCAATCTCAACCTGTGTACTACCCCCTTTGAGAGGAATAATAAGGTGGAGTGAAATGCCATAATCCCTGATGAACATCAAAGGTCGACTTTTGCTCATTCAAAGCTAGAGTAACTTACAACACTCACCGCTGGTTGACATGCAGAACTACCAAGGCGTAGATATCCCAAAGATAGCCAAATGTAACATTAGACTTATAACCAAGCGTACGTAGGTGATATATATGCCGACCCTCATAACCCTATCGCTCACGTTATCACCTATGTTAGATAAAATTTAAAAACTACATATTATATACACAAGGAATTCTAAATTTATCTACTTGGAGACCAAATCAAGCCTACGCCAGCCCAATGCCTTCTCGTGTGCACACACAACCATACTAGAACGGCCATAGTCAATAAATACGCAAGTAAAAATGCCCAAATTACAGTCTTACCCCGTCAAAAGAATCCCCTTTTCCTTCCCTTCTTTTGAACTATCCCAATAAGCTCTATCACGTGTCTGGTGTCCTCCAGTTCTTGTACAAACAACTGCAGAGGCTCCCCTGATCCTGTGGGTCTAGCCCGTCCGTAATCCTCTCCCCAATCACTCCATTATCCAACTTATAACAATTTGGTACGTCCTGCCCGCCGCCGATGATCTGTTCAGCGCGCACCGCGAATGGCCAAACAGGGAAACTTGGGTTGCCACTCTGCTCTCCTAGCGAAGTGTCTGGATATGATTTGGCCATCTTAGTATATAGATACGCCTGGAAAGTTGTGCCGTTGTAGAAGCATTCCGCAGCGCTATTGTCCGAAGTAAGAGCGGAAGATGGAGAGACGATTTTGGTCTGCGTGACTTGGAAGCGATAGCGTTCGGTGTCGAGCCCACTGTCTAGGAGATCCAGGGGTGCGTTGGAGAAGGAAATAGAAAATGGGTTTGTGGTGCTAGAAATTTCGTAGGAACCGAATGAAGGTGAGGTGATGATCCAATTGAAGGTCGCCATGGCTTTATCAGCATCTGTATTGTAGATTGTATAGGGATAGCACGTCCAGGTCGATGGGTTAGCGGTGCAGTTTGTCTGTACTGTGTCCAGGAAGGTTATCATACTGTAAGAGCCGACAGGGAAGTCTGAGGGCGTGGCGGAAGGGGAAAGGGAAGCGGTGCTTGTTGGAGTTTTGCTAGGTGCTAAGAGGACAGAATTGGATGCTACAGCAGCGACGGTTTGCTGTGTTTGCGGTATTTGGCTGCTGCTTCGGACGGCTAATTAGTGTAATGCTAGGAGCACGGAGAAGGTTGCATACTTATTGCTTGAGCCTTTCTTCTTTAATCCAACAACCACGCCAATAATGATCGCGATCACGATCGTAAGCACGACCGCAATAATAAGTCCCAATCTTTTCCATCCTCCTCTCTTCGCAATCTGCTTTTTGTTCTTAAATGCTCCCAGCTTCTCTCCAGAAGCTTCAGACCATACGCTGATTGAATGGCCATAAGATGTTTGAGAACCATGCGAATAGTCCTCTAGACTCTCTCGTGGAACATCTCCTAAACCTGCAAGGGCGCTTTTTCGTAGCGATGCTCTATATGAATCTCTCGGTTTTGCTGTCGGGTTATCACCGTTCTCCAAAATGATAGACAGACGCTGACCTGCGGGCGTTGAGATCCGTTTCGCAGGTGGAAGCTCGGGCCCAGATGCCTGAGACTTGGATGATCGATTAAAGAAGCTGCTCATGGTGAAAGGTCGTGCTGGATCCTGTCTTGTAACAGTCGGATGGGTATCTCAGAGCTTGGGCATGCCCAATCGCGTGTGCAGTGCCGAGCCGCAGCGACGGGTGCCAAACAACTGCGGCTGCAAGCCCCTACTGAAGGACTAAATGACTCAAGAGTTCAGGTCTTGCTGATTGCAGTCAATCAGACATTTTCGACGGCGACGCTATAGTAGATGCGCTTTGTTAGCTGTCTGCTTTCGGAGGTTGAGAAGAAAAGCCAGCCCAGCCGTGCTGCAGCGCTATTCCAAACTTGCGCACAAAGTACACACGCGGGAGGGCTGCAGATGATGTTGTCACCATCTCCTTCGAGGCTTTGGAGCCATCCTCGTGTTTGGGTAGCGCCGCATTAGCACCAATTGAGTGAGAAGGCTAGAACTGGGGCGTTCCAAGTGCAAACGTAGGTGATAGGGTTATGAAGGCGTCCCTGGTTATGAAGGTTTTGAACATCAAAATAAGCACATAGACAAAATTGGTTTGCAATACCTGCAAACCTTCATAACCAGGGACACCTTCATAACCCCATCAGTTAAAGGATGCCGCAGATCCCATTCTCTATGTTGCTTATCCCGAGCTGCAAGATTTAGGGAGAGCTTGCATAACATTCGCCAAAGTCCCTTTCTTGTAGCGCAATTAATTTGTGGTCTTCACACGGTCCAGGTCGCTTAGACGCAAAAGCCCAGATAAGGAGCAATTTGATATGGGTTTCTGCAGGTACGGCCTGTACGAGCTCCAGTGTCCCCCTGCACAACACACACAGCAATTTCGCTTTGTACCACTAGAGACTTTCAAGTTTAACTCTTATAATTAAGCTTAAAAATTAAAGGCTTTGCCTTTCTTGCGGGTGCACGGCTCTTTTGGTAAGCGCACAGTATCTACGCTAGATGGTGCGCTTAACGAGTGATTACCTCAATTGCTGTGTGTGTTGCGCGCGCACACAGGGGGGAGCTCATGCAGGCTGTGGTGCACCTTTATCCCTTCCCCTGGTAGCGCCCTACCATCTGGTGATCCGTGCACTGGCAAAATGATAATTTAGCATCTCAACTTGATGCGATTGGTTCTATTGGCTTTGCTCTTATCGATAACCGTAGGACGTATCTGAGAATAATAGGGTGTTTGCGGTGGACATTTGATGTCTAGGCTACCAGAGTGCCTAGCAAGTGACATCGCACTCCATTCTTGAACTTCTGGCTACGGTTCGCTTGACAATATACCCACCATTTCTTAGTAGCAGGTTATAACGATGCAGACAGTAAACTATTGCTGCCGGCGGCAGGCCTCACTTACAAAGGTGCTCTTTCGCTTGCGCCTAAGAGAATGACCTCCCAGTCTTTGCTCCTCTGAATCTCGTCCATTGCTTACCACTTTTGCACAATTCGTTGATGAAGAAGCCTGGACCAGCCTCTCTAATTTCAGTTCAAAATCATTCTGCCTTCGAACTCCTTCCTTTTTTCTGAGTTCGTGTTGATTCCCAAGGTCTAGTCGGAAGCAAATCGTGGGACGACCTCAAACTTCCAGTAGTTTCTCTTTCAACACATCCGCCCCAGACCAGCACACACGCCAACCGTGGCCACAACTTTGTGGCCTATCCTGCAGTGGCAGTAAGAATTCAATTCCTGTTAGGAGCATCCACTTCTTTTGTTTTATGATTAAACTAATTGCATACCATAGTCCCGTTGTCCTCCTGCCCAGTGATATCTTAGAGTTACCAAGACTGCGCTGCAAGTCAGCGGTTCCTACATCACCTTGTCTTTGAGTGTAAAGAATAGCATTCTGCAGCTCTTCGCCGTCAAGATGTCTGCCGGAACTGTTGTAGTGCCTATCCGGCCTGGTTCGGATGGTGACGCAACTCATCAGCCAGACCACAGCACGCACACCTTGGTTGATCCACCAACATTGTATCTAGAGAAAATTGCTAGTCTATGGATGGAAAGCAGAGGCGAAGCACTGCCTGGTAAGTTTTATCACATTTGCATTCCATTCTTCTTCTAGTACTACTTCCGACGCCAAACATGGTCAAACAAGGGAACATTCATTTCATGGCGGCCGACTTTATCTTTGATCCGCACATCCCACAATTTTTAGATCTTCTGACTACGTATAGGCGTAAGATATATGCTTGATAAACTGCCAGCTGGATATACACTCTACCAAAAACCAAGGATTGGTACCCCGAAGCATGTAAGGGCATCTCCGATTGTTGAAATCAAAATGGTTGAGTTCTTACGAAAACACATAATATCAGATCGATAAGTGGCTCTTTGGTCATCCCACTCACAAATATTTTGACTCACCAAATCGGTTTTTTCCACACTTCAAGCACCTAATGGAAAATGGAGGCGATAATATTGGCTGTATCTGCACAGTATGTCAAACCAAAGGAGGTGGTCGAATTCCTAGTATAGCAACAGGATCTATCGCAAAACGTAAGTATCCGCAGGAAAATCTCGTCTATTGCATTTCACTTCCAATACTCTCTAATTCTTAGTGCTAATTTTATTTCAGAAAAGGGCAGATCAAAACCCTTAAGACCCGATGCCGATGCTACGCGCGTCGACGATGAGGGAACCCCGGACGTGTACCGAAATCTTATCGACAAGCTCAAGCGTACGGGGTCTGTTGATGAACCAATTAAAGAGACAATGAGTTTGGACTGGCGAGCTGAGCGGAAACTTTTGCCGGCGATGTTAGCTAAGATCTCCAATCAGCCTGCTTGGGTCCCGCGAATGGCTGAAATTGTTCTCTTTGTGAAAAAGATTGGTCCAGGCGAAGAGATCTGCCGAGACAACAAGTCGGGCGAGTACAAAATCTACAATCACAAAATGCAAAACTATACAGGATTCCCCCGCTGGGAAGCTGGTGTCATCGGGCAGCCGGCTGCTGAAGCTGTAAGTATCGAAGACCTTGTGGTTGAAACCGGAAAGGAATTTCAGGTCAATTATTCAGGTTTTCGGGTGGAGCCATTACCAAATCCCAACGACAGCAACAAGACCTTATCAAAGCAGTACAAATACGTTCCCTTGCATCATACTAGACCCTTCGTATTTTGGAGAGAATTCCTCAATCACATACCCGAAGACGAGTGGCATCCCACAATCAAGCACGCGTTCACAGTTATGTCCTCGTTCTCACTACTAGACAAGTACAAATTCAAGGGAACATGGCCATCAGCATCAATCTCATGCAGAGGGATATTCATTGGGTCAGAGCTGATCCTCATTGGGGATGTTGTTCGGTTGGTGCCAACATCAGAGAATTCGCCCTGCATTGATGTTCTGCAGATTTCCGCTATCAAGTTAAAGCTCTCAAATATTGACAGAGCAAACGATAACGATTACGATGAAGGCCATCCCTACAACTCTGCAGTTCACATTAGTGGAAAGGGCTTTACCCTAGACCCATCTCATTCTGCTAGTGGGGGCCGGCTCACTGCCAATAACGGAACCGAAAGCCATTTCCCAAACTCGATGGATGGTTATGAGAAGTGGTACCCCCGGCATGACCTAACAAAGGAAATGGTAATACCTTTCAATCGTATCTTAGGTCGATGTTTCGAAGCGGAAGCAATGATCCTTTGGTTTCCTCAGACCCAGTCACATGAAAGTGGCAATAACCTAGCTCCTGACCTCAACGAAGGTCTCTCCGGGATCTACCAAGCCAGAAAATACTCGTCACAGCATGATAAGCGTATTAGCGATGGCAAACGCTGGTTCTGGGGTGACTCTCGAACCGATGCGCTAGATCTTGAGACTTTGAATGGGCAGGAAGTCGGACGTCATGACACAAACCGGGACCCCAACAAATGGAGAAAGTTAATCAAAATCATCGAGGGGTTTGCGAATGCCGAGGAAAAGATTGCACTAAAACGCTCAACCCTAGAGCAGAGGCCTTTACGCGGGTATCTTGCCTCAAATATTCTCGTGCAAAATGCATTCCAAAATATCGACAGTGAGATCGAGGATGTGGCCACTACGCGTGAATCGTCTGCAGTACCAAGAAAACGGAGCCATAGAGTCGCCACTAGTAACGAATCAGAGGGTGCGCAATTTGTCGGGGATGACGAGGCAGATGAGTTTGTAGATGGACTCATAGAAGAGAACAGCTTCCCTGGTGCAGCCCAAAGAGAAGATGATGGTGACGTGGGCATGGCAGATGGCGGGCAGAAACGGCCAAGGGCTGTGGTCGTAATTGATTGAGTATTGCTCTGCTTTATGATATGAACCTGAGTACCAGTCGGCTTGCTTTATCAACCAAGACTGTGCCATCAAATAGAGAAGGCTAGTAAACTGTACCGTTAAAAATGTTTGGCAGAATGGAGAGCTCCACGTGCAAGGCTTCCAAATGCGCGTTCATGTCCAAAGCAATAATGCGGTGACTGAACCTGGCCCTGATCGACGCAAGGCGTGTAAACCTGTTTGCCGAGAACAACTCACGTTGTCGCGCCTGCATGACCTTGACGCTTTTCCACACTTCCATGTTACCTGTCCCTCCACTCCAACCATTCCTAAGCTCCTCCGTGCCAGCACGACAAGATATGAGTATCGCCTCCTTGAAAGACTTCTCTACCCCCAAATTTGCGACTGCCTACCGGTAGTCATGGAGGGGTCGTCTCGGCCACCGGAAAGCAGCATTCCGCAATGTTGCTGCGGTAGGACCGACTGTCCCTTCTTAGCTCATACCGGCACTCTTCTAGAAGGACTTGAGCGCGATGTACAGACTGCCGCTCGGCTTGGCCAGGTATGCCCTACCCCTTCTGCTCTATCTCTCTTCGTATTCCAGCGCACTTTTTTCCAGTCTCCCGATAAATTTTTGAAGAGATATATTGGATTCCATAAAAGTTACCTTCATCGTTAAATGTCCCAAATGCCACTGACATTCTCTCTTCAGGCCCTGTTGGTACGTCATGAAGCTTATATGGCAGATGCGGAGCAAGAGCGCCTTCTCATGACAGCTACCATCGAGACTTTGGAGCAGCAAAAACGTGAACTGGAAGAGAGAAACGCACAAACCGTCGAGGAGAATCGTAGCCTTTTGGATCAGCTTGAGGGTCTGAATGATGCGGTCGCAGAATCAGATGCCCAAGTCAAAAGCCTAACTGCCACACTTCAATCCACCCAGGAAGAGCTCCAACGCCTAATCATCCTCGCTGCCCGAACCGAAAATCTGGAGAATCAACTAGCACAGCTTGAACGAGACCAAGCGCAACTCCAGGATACCCTTACAGCCTCAGTGGAAGATGAACGGACGGCAATACAACGATGGAAGAAGGCAGAAAGGACAATCGGGGATCTCCAGGACCAGATCGACAGAATCGAGCGCGAAGCTAGAGAGGAACGTGAGCGGCATGTTAAGGTTGTTGGGCGTATGGAAAGGAGAAGAGCTGTAGAGATCGAATTGGAGACCGCGGCAGGAAGACTCAAGGGGGCTGCAGCGGCTAGAACTGCCGGACGAGAAAAGAATGGCAGTAATGTGGTCTCACATTTTGTCAGAGACATCCTCCAAGACAACGCAAGCCTGCAGATGGGTATTGTAGAACTCAGGGAAATGCTGCTGAACTCGAACGAAGAAGTTGAGCGGTTGAGAGAGCAGGTACAGGCTCACCAGCCCATTTCCCTCGGCGAGGACCACGTCAAAACACCTACTCTTCAGAAAGAGTTGGGTTTTGAGCCGATTGTGAACCAAGAGCTCCATTTTCATCATCATTACCACGTGCCACCTGAACCTAAAGAAGACTTCACTAAAGCTAGGAGTCAAGCCAATCGTCGCGTACGGAAGAAACGCAACGTGGTTACTACGGGCCATTTCACCCCTCCTGCAAGTGTTCATACCCCTCGTCCATCAGTATCGAAAATTGGCGCGATCACCCCATCTCCTAAAGCTGCTGCAAGCAATTCCGCCTCAGCGGCAATACTGTCACAGACATTTGTTACAATCCCTCAATCCTCCCATCAGTGGCCGACCCAATCAAACCAGACAGGAACTTCCATTGCGGCTTCCTCGGCTCCAGGTTCCCCATACTCAAGTTCGCATCGTGCATCGTCAATTTTTGATCGGGTGTTCAATGATAATGCATTTGACTCTTCCCGCCCAACAACCCCGGAGAGCAATGACCCCGGTTCGCCAATGTTCTTACCCTCCAATGGATCCGAGGAGCTTTCCAGAAAGCTTGAAAATGACATACATAAGAAACCCCAGATGCCCGGCTCCCAGGGACTGAAACTGCTGTCGGGAACCCCAATTCGCAGCATTTCTATGCCTATCACTAAGTCGGCCCTTGCAACCGCAGCGATAACGGAGATCAGTTCCCGGAATGAACGAATTAATGACCATACCGACATAGAGGACCTATATCTCGCACCCTCGGGCCATCCGACGATACCAGAAGAGAACGAAGACACATCAGAGCGAGATTCTCTCTCTACACCTACACCACCATCGGACACCAGCACTGAAGACATATATTCTCATATGCAAACACAACCAGGCTTGCGACGAGTAGCATCTCACGAAAGCCTCTTATCCATATCCGGTATGGACATTCATACTCTCCGGTCCCGTCCCTCACAGCTTCTTTTACTGAATAACCAACGGTTTACATCTCCTTCTACATCTATTACATCAAGTAAGCCTGTGCTAAGCGCGATGACAGCAACAGCCACACGTGCTAGTATGTCTAGAAGGAACCTTGATAGTAGAACCTACAATCGCTCGTTGCTGTACGGCATGGCTGCAAACCAAAGAGGCGGACCAAAAACTAAGGAAATTAAGGAGACATTAGGCCAGAGAGTCGGTGGATGGGTATTCGGAAACTGGGGTTTTACGCCTGTGTCATCTTCGTCAACAACATCACGGGTATCTTCTGGGCCTACTTCGAATAGGACTACCAGTGTGAGCTCTCAGAAATATCATGGCACACCAAGTTCTGGCGAACCTTCCACCTTATCCTCTGAGGCTGCAGCGCTGGTTCAGTCGAGTTCACCACGCGGAACTCAATCGGAACCCACCCTGGGCCTTTTCGGATTAGAGCCTACCACGCAATATGAAGTAGTCGTGAACAATTTGGACGAACAGGCTCTGAAAGAATCGCTTGGAGAAACCTAGTGCTTTTAGAAAGTATATGACCAAGCTAGAGGAGTGATTCACATTCCCTTAACGATTATAGCTTTCCTTGTGTTCAACTCTGAAGTTTTACGTTTGAGCCCAATTTTGGAGGCGATCCAGGGTCCCTTGGGTTTTGTCTATGTCTCTTGATAATTTGGAAGGTATACTCTAACATGCAGAGCACGAGTCTCCCTGGCTCTTCTTTCATTCTAATGAGGAATTTTTAGCGGCATGATGTTGTAAGGCAATGAGGAAGCAGCAGCGTTCGTACGGTTGTTAAGTGCGTGGCTCTAAGGACCAGATGGTTCGAGACGTGGTAATTGGCTAGCACTGTCGCGAGTAGAGATGCTTTTAAATAGCATTACGATGCGGTTTCGACTTGACAGCACCAAGAGGGAGCTTCCAATCATCCTCCCAGTAATTTCTTATTTGTCTGCCTCGTCTTGTCCCACTCCAAGAGCGTCTCATAGTAGTTGCACATATGCTTAGCGTTGAAAAAGGGATTAAAGCCCACTGACAATCTCAACCTAGCGAAATGTCAGACGATTGCGCAAAACGTCTACGCACTGTTCAAAGTGCCATTCAGTTATATTAGGTTGTGTGTGCAGCTTCTCTCCCAGTCCATGAAACAGCACTAAATGTTAAATTATAAGCAATATATTAAGAGTTTGCTTTGTAATCATTACATAAACAGTGTCTATGTCGAGAGGTAGATTCTATAAGGTTTCTAGAAATCTTATCCCTTAACCCCTTAGAGAATTCGCTACCGGATTTGATTGGGCACTTGGATTGAACCAGGTTCTCCGATTGGCTAGTCCCTTATCGATAACCGTATGACCTAAATCAACGGGTTAAGGGATAGAATTTCTAATTTGTAATCATATTTATAAATTAAAAGATTCTATAATTAGGATCTTCTAAATATAGCTAGTCAATCCCTTATAAATAGAAGGTATATAAATTTACTTTCTTTATATACTTTACTTTATAGCTAATAGTAGTAAGATCATTTTTTAATACCTATTACATTATACCATATATAGAACTGCGTATATAGCCTCTAAGCTATAGCGCTATAGTTCTATATATATAAATCTCTCCTAAGCAGCTTAATATATGCTAATAGCTATCCCTTCGCACGTTGGAGTCCTACACTTAGCGCCAAGCCTAGGAACACTGTGCTCAGCTATACTTACGGGGGCCAGGAACTTTTTACCGCTGCCTCCGTACCAGATCGAGATCCCAGAAGAGGGCGGGGATCTAAAACCGGGGCACTAGGACGGGATTAGAACGGGTCTAAAGAAGCTAGACCAAGCCAGCACAAGCACATCCTTCGGGAAGATTTAATGCATACTGACCTTGGAAGCACGAATCCAGATATATTCACTATAAGAAACTCTGTAGAGAAAGTTAAAATGTGGTTGTCGCGAAAACTGGTCGCGGTTCAGCAACTGTTGCCCGTTTCCTCTATGTAAAAGTATTATTATCTCAATATCGATTTAAATTCAATAGTTGACGTACGAGCTCTCGAATCAACGTGACTTGGCGTACTAGCCATTAACGGGTGAAGCAAAGTTCGCGAAGGGAATGCGCTGAATTTTCGTATATAACTCACGGCTCAATAGGCAGCTACGAGTTCGAAGCAGTTAAAGTTACTCAGATGTCTAAGGCTGAAACCTGCAGGCTGCCCGCGCGCTGATGGTGAAATTCCTCGGGGAATCCATTGGGTGCTGTTCCTTCGCCGGCAGACCTGCAAATACGATTTGGGGCATGGATATTGGTCGAATCACCCACTGGTGTGGACGCCACGCAGCGTGATTTCTCTGCAGCTCACCTCAGCAAGGGTCGTTTATGGTTGGCTGAGGAAATGCATCATCGGTGTTGGCTCCAGCTGTGGTTCAAAAGTTAGCATCCTGTTCGTTTCGGGCACAACAGGACTTAGGTGCGGATCGCCAATAGCGACCGTGGGAGACTTAGAGTCGCTATGGTTGAGATGGTGGGATGCCGCTGGGCGAAGAGCAAAGTCTCTCCTCTTCCTGTCCCCAGCTCAACAATGGGATAAACGGTTCCGCCGGGAAATTGTCGCTGATCGTCTTCATAAAAATTGTCTCCTTCGCCACAGTGCCCAGCTACTGTTTTGTCAACTCTTCAATGTCCACGTAGTTCCACTTGTCGAATTGGGGGATGACTCTTTCCTGATACGGTTCATCGTAATAAATGCATATCCAGGAGCATTTGAACTTATTGCTATGCCGAACCAAGCATCTAGGCTCAGGTCGTGGTTGCCTCATGCCCAGAGATGCAGTACCCGTGAAGGTTTTCACTGTCCTAACCCCGGCATTTGCCAACGAAAGGCTACTGCCAATCATTCACGTGGATGACTCGTTTGTTGCTATCTAGAAAGTGAGGCGCTTCAGCGACGGTTGCCTGTTGCACACCCCTGAGGCTATGCTCAGGAGATCCTTCTGATGGGATAGATATTTAAGCGGGAAGAAACGCTCGTCCTTCTGTCATGACTTCTTCTACCTTAACCTCATAAGCTAGGGCAGCCCCAGCCTGCAGAACAACGTCACTGTCTCCATTGAACCCTAACAACCCTATTTTTCATCACATCCACAATGTTCGGCCTCACTGCGAGCTCGAATACTGCCGATGGCAAAGAGAAGGCCTTAAAAATCGTGGTGCAAGGCACCAGCAGCATCACTCGCACCGCCGAACGTGCTATTGTCTCAATCCAAGTCTCGACGGAGGGGAAGGATCAGGAATCCGTTTCGAATCAAGCCATGACTACGGCCAAGCAGTTGCAAACCCTCTTCACCGAGCTGTCCCCGAAGACCGAATTAGGCGAGCCAACCGCCGCCGCAGCTGTCATAGCTTGGAGCATGGGCGCGCTGTACACATCTTCCTATACACCGCGTAACCACAACGGCGCCGAGCTCGACCGCAAGTACAGCGCGAACACTATTAATTTGCGTAAGCGGAGGTCGGAGGACGACAGGGTGAACGATATAGTGAAGTAAGTGAAGTGGATGAACTTTATGCAATTGATGATGTCTATCTGCGGGGGATCGAGTCTCTATATACCTGGAAG
>Ga0307515_10002298_pt1 | contig 41787 bp, 37 predicted proteins | sample 17_EM_MG_FD_194513 | JGI IMG/M metagenome (GOLD analysis project Ga0307515, IMG submission 194513) | Populus trichocarpa ectomycorrhiza microbial communities from riparian zone in the Pacific Northwest, United States - 17_EM | ecosystem: Host-associated > Plants > Roots > Unclassified | place... | reverse complement strand
CACGCGGTCGCGTTCCGCGTCTTCTCCGTACGCGTCGAGATGGACCTCGCCCGCCGCCAGTACGACGACCCGGTCGGCGATCTCCAGGACCTCGTCCACGTCGGCGGAGAGGACAAGCACAGCCGCGCCCTCCGCGGCCAGCGCACGCGCCCTGCGGCCGATGTCCCGGCGCGCGCCGATGTCCACGCCTCGGAACGGTTCGTCCAGGATGAGGACGCGGGGGGTCTCGGCGAGCCAGCGGCCGACGACGACCTTCTGCTGGTTGCCGCCGGAGAGCTCCTCGACCGTGCTGTGCTCGTCGCGGGCGACGACACCGAGGGCGTCGATGGTCCCGCGGCCGAGGGCGTCCTCCTTCGTCGTGTTCACGAGCCCGGCCCGGGACAGGGACTTGAGGAACGGCAGCGAGATGTTCTGGGCCACCGACCAGCCGGGGACGAGCGCGTCGGCGTGCCGGTCCTCGGGGACCAGGTGGACGCCGGCGCGGATCGCGTCGGACGGGCGGCGGGGCGCGTACGGCTTGCCGTCGAGTTCGACCTTGCCGGTGGGGAAGGGTTCGGCGCCGAAGAGGCCGCGGGCCAGTTCCGTCTTGCCCGCGCCCAACAGGCCTACGACACCGGTGACTTCACCGGCGCGCAAGTCCAGGTCGAGGGGGGCGCGGCCCTCGAAGAGGTGGACGCCGTGCAGGCCGAGGACGACGTCGCCGTGCTCGCCGCTGCGCTGTGGGCGCGCGCTCGTCGCCTCGTGGGCCTGGGCGAGCATCGCGCGCAGGGCGCTGTCCCAATCGAAGGGCTTGACCTGGTCGCCGGTGAGACCGCCGTCCCGCAGGACGACCAGGCGATCGGCGAGGGCGTCGATCTCGCCGAGGCGGTGGGAGACGTAGAGGACCGCGATGCCGTCGTCGCGCATCCTCTCGACGAGGGCGAAGAGCCGCTCGGCCTCGGTGGCGGAGAGCGCGGAGGTCGGTTCGTCGAGGATGAGCAGCCGGGGGCGGGTGGCGAGGGCGCGGGCCAGGATGAGCAACTGGCGGTCGGAGATGCCCAGTTCGGTGACGTCCCGGCGCAACAGGGCGTCGCTCCAGTCCAGTTCGAGACCGGCCTGGATCTCACGGGCGCGGGCCAGCACGCGGCGGCCGTTCAGGAACGGGTTGCCGCGCTTCTGGGCCAGCTCCTCGAAGACCAGGTTCTCGGCGACCGTGAGGCCGGGCACGATGCCCTCGCCGATCCGCTGGTGGACCGTCTGGATGCCCAACTGCCGGGCAGCAAGCGGCGATTGGAGAGCTGCGGGTTCCCCTGCGACCCGCACCTCCCCGCCGTGGTCCGTGTGCACGCCCGACAGGATCTTGATCAGCGTGGACTTGCCCGCGCCGTTGGCGCCGAGCAGCGCGACCACGCTGCCCGGTGCGATGTCGAGGGAGACGGACTCCAGCACCGTCTTGCCGCCGAAGGCCATGCTGACGTCGCGGAGCGAGACCGCGACGTCGACGGCCGCCAGGTCAACTGCCTTGTCAGTGGGCGACATTGGGGATCCAGTCCGCGGTGCTCACCTTGGAGAGGTTCAGGGCGGGCAGGGCCGCGCGCAGCTGGTCCATGTTCTCGATCTTGTTCTTGCGCAGGAAGTCCTGGGTGATGGCGACGGCCGGGAAGTCGACGGAGGTCTTGTTCAACTGGCCCGCCAGCTCAAGAGCCGCCGTACGGACGACGGCCGCGCCGACCGCCGACGGGTCGGTGCCCGCCGTGGCGACCCAGGGGCTGCCCGCTGCGGTCATGTTCTGGATGTCGGCGTTGGAGACGTCCGCGCCGAAGACCTTCACCTTGCTCTGCAGCTTCTTGTTCTGGACGGCGAGGACGGTGCCCTTGGCCAGCTCGTCGTAGGGGGCGAACACACCCGCCACGTCGGAGTGTTGGGTCAGCGCGGCGGAGACCAGCGGCACGTTGTCCGTGGCCGTGGAGTCGGTGACCTTGCCGACCTTGAACTGCTGCTTCCAGCCGTTGGCGTCGACCGCGGTCTTCCAGACGGAGTTGCGCTTGTCGAGGGCCGCGTAGCCGGCCACGTTGACGTAGCCGACCTTGGCGTTCTTGCCGACCGTCTTGGCCATCACGTCGAGGACGGCCTTCGCCATGCTGGCGTCGTCCTGCTCGGTGCTGATCACGGACTTGTTGGTCTGGTCGACGTCGTAGACGACGACCTTGATGCCCTTCTTCACGGCCTGGTCGATCTCGGGCTGGATCGTCGAGGGGAAGCCGTGGTCGACGATGATCGCCTGCGCGCCGGAGTTGATCGCCGAGGAGAGGTCGGTGGCCTGCTTGGCGTTGTCGGCCTGGGCGTCGTACACCGTCAGGTCGATGCCGAGCGCCTTGGCCTGCGCCTTCGCGCCGTTGCCCCACTGCTCGAAGTAGTCGCCGGCGCCGCTCTGCCGCACCAGCGCCACCTTGACCGTGCCCTTGCTGAAGGGGGCCGGCTTCTTGCCCGTGGCGGCCGAGGCCGAGGCCGCGGTGTCGTCGCTGCTCTTCGAGGCGTCCGTGGACTGCGAGCAGCCCGCCAGGAGAAGGGCGGAGACGGAGGCCAGCGAGAGCGCGGCGAGGGGGACGCGGGTACGGGACATGAGGGGCTCCTGGTGCAAGGTGGTGCAGAAGGGGTGAAGAACGGGCGTGCGTGACCCGGAGCGAGGGAAAGAAATCAGCCACCACGGCAGGGTGACGGGCCCACGGCACAAGGGCTCGCGGGGGCTCCGGATGTGGTCAGCGACAGCTGGCTGTGGTCGACCGGAGCAAGTCCACGTACAGCCGCCGCACGAGCAGCAGCGTCTTCATAAGGAGATCATGAGAACGTTTTCGGCCATTGGTCAAAGGGATGGAAGCGGTTTCTCAAAGAGTGAGACAACGACTACGTCACACACGGTCCGTTCACCGACGGCGGTTACCATCACGGAACCGGCTCCCGACCCGGCACAGTGAGGCCCCGATGAAGACACTTCGCGCGACGACACCCCCCATGAGCTGCACACGGTGCTGTCCCGGCGCAAGGTGTCCGGGCTGACCGGCTGTCCGCCGCCGTCGCTCCGCCGCCCCTTCTTCTGCTCCCCCCACCCGTCCGGTGCTCGTCCCAGCATCCGGACATCCCTCCCACCTTTCGGAGTTGTTCCCATGACGCTGCTCACCACCTGGGCCGAGTCCGGCCCCGAGACCCTCGTGCGCCGTACCGCCGACCCCGTCGAGATCGCCGCCGCCCTCGCCCCGATCGGCGTGCGCTTCGAGCAGTGGCCGATCCGCGAGGACGTCCCGGCCGACGCCGACAGCGACACCGTCTTCGCCGCGTACGGCCCGGAGATCGACAAACTCAACGCCGAAGAGGGCTTCACCACCGTCGACGTCCTGGGCCTGCACCCCAGCGACGACCCGGAGTACCCGGCGAAGGCGGCGGGCGCCCGCGCGAAGTTCCTCCAGGAGCACACGCACGACGACGATGACGAGGTCCGCTTCTTCGTCTCCGGCTCGGGCATCTTCTACCTGCACGTCAACGGCGAAGTGAACGCCGTCTACTGCGAGAAGGGCGACCTGATCGGCGTCCCGCGCGGCACCACCCACTGGTTCGACATGGGCACCAGGCCCGCGTTCACCGCGATCCGCTTCTTCCACGAGGAGGACGGCTGGGTCGGCAACTTCACCGGCTCGACCATCGCCTCGCGCTTCCCCGACTACGACACGATCCACGCGGGCTTCCAGCAGGACAAGGCCGCCGCGTGACCTTGCAGTTCACCGTGGACGCCGTGGTGCTCGACATCGAGGGCACCACGAGCGCCACGGGTTTCGTCGTCGACGTGCTCTACCCGTACTCCCGCTCACGCTTCGCCGCGCTGCTCGCGGAGCGGAGCGACGATCCGGCGGTGGCCCGGGCGGTCGCGCAGGTGCGCGAGCTGACCGGCGACGTGGACGCCGACGCCGCGCAGATCGAGAAACACCTCAACACCTGGCTCGACGAGGACCGCAAGGCCACACCCCTCAAGACCCTCCAGGGCATCATCTGGTCCGAGGGCTTCGCCCGCGGCGACCTCGTCTCGCACTTCTACGACGACGTCGTACCGGCCCTGCGCGCCTGGCACACGGCGGGCCTGCGGCTGTACGTCTACTCGTCCGGCTCGGTGGCCGCGCAGCGCGCGTGGTTCACGTCCAGCCCTGAGGGCGACCTCCTGCCGCTGGTCTCCGGTCTCTACGACACGGAGAACGCCGGCCCCAAGCAGGAGCCGGAGTCGTACCGCCGTATCGCGGACGCGACCGGCATCGCCCCGTCCCGGCTGCTTTTCCTCTCCGACCGTCCCGGCGAGTTGGACGCGGCCGTCGCCGCGGGCTGGCACGTGGTGGGTGTACGGCGGCCCGGGGAACCGTATTTCGAGCAAGGCGTCGGCGACCACGCGCAGGCGGGGGCGTTCGACGAGATCGGCATCACCAGTTCAAGGAGCACCACGTGAGCAGCGAGATCAGTGACCTCGACCTGAAGGAGGCGGGGGCTCAACTCGCCGCCGAGTCCGCTCGGTTCGCCTCGTTCGGCTGGATGAGGGGGACTTCCGGAAACTTGTCTGTCGTCGTGGGCCGGGATCCGCTGCGGCTGGCGGTGACGGCCAGCGGGCATGACAAGGGTGAACTGACGGCCGCCGACGTGGTGTTGGTGGACGGGGATGGTGCGGCCGTCCGTGGTGGTAAGCCCTCTGCCGAAGCCGAACTGCACGCTCGTGTCGCCGCGTTGACCGGGGCCGGTGCGGTGGTCCACGTGCACACCGTGGCGTCCGTTGCGATGGGGCGGCGTGCACCAGGCGGAATCGTCTTCAAGGACGTGGAGATGCTCAAGGGTGTGGGTCAGCCCGCGCACGATGTCGAGGTGACGCTGCCCGTCATCGCCAACAGCCAGGATATGAAGGTGCTTGGGGATCGGCTGGAGGCGGCTCGGGAACCTCGGATGCCTGCGGTGGTTGTCGCCGGGCATGGGTTGTATGTGTGGGGTGCGGATGCTCGGCAGGCTCGGCATCACACTGAAGTGGTGGAGTGGTTGCTGGAGTTGGAACTGACGCAGCGTTGAGCGTTGTAGTCACAGTGCGGGCCGGTGGGGGCTGGTCGCGCAGTTCCCCGCGCCCCTAAAAGCCAAAAGCGGGGGTGCGGGGGCTCGCCAGCACTGCTACTTCAGGCGGTCGCCGGGGAGTTCGCCTGCCGAGACCTCCAACACGCCCCGCTCCGTGACCAGTCCGGTCACCAAACGGCCCGGGGTGACATCGAAGGCGGGGTTGTGGCCCCGCGACTCGGCAGGAGCCGTCCGGACGCCCGCCCACTCCAATACCTCGGCCTCGCCGCGGAGTTCGATGTGGATCTCGTTGCCGGTCTCCGTAGAGAGATCGACAGTGGTCGTCGGGGCCGCCACCAGGAACGGGATACCGGCGTCGGCGCAGGCCAGGGCGACGCCCACCGTGCCGACCTTGTTCGCCGTGTCGCCGTTGGCCGCGATGCGGTCCGCGCCGACGATGGCCGCGTCCACCTCGCCGCGCAGGATGGTGCCGGCGGCGGCACCGTCTGCCTGGACGTAGTGCGGGATGCCTTCCTGGACCAACTCCCAAGCCGTCAGGCGTGATCCCTGGAGCAGGGGGCGTGTCTCGTCGGCGTAGACAACCTCCACCAGGCCACGCGCGTGCAGTTCGCGGATGACGCCGAGTGCGGTGCCCCAGCCGGCGGTGGCCAGCGCGCCCGTGTTGCAGTGCGTCAGGAGCCTCAACGGCCGGTCCACGCCCGCCTGTTGGAGCCTTTCGAGTAGCCAGTCCGCGCCGAAGGCGCCCATCGCGCGGTTGGCGGCGACGTCCTCGCGCTGGACGGCGGCGGCCTCTTCGAGGACCGCTTCGAGGCCCTCGTCGAAGCGGGTCATGACCCGGTCCACGCACACCATGAGGTTGACCGCGGTGGGGCGGGCCTCGCGGACGCGGGCGACGGCCGCCCGCGTCTCGGCCTCGGTCCAGCCCTTCCGCTCGCCCTCGATGAGCGCGAGCGCGACGCCGTACGCGCCGGCCGCCCCGATCGCGGGTGCCCCGCGCACCACGAGGCGCTGGATCGCATCGACCAGGGTGTCCACATCGTGGACAGTCATCGTCTCGTTGCGGTGCGGGAGGAGGGTCTGGTCGATGAGCGCGAGACCGGTTCCGGTCCAGTCGACCGCGCGAAGTTCCTGGGGCATAACGGGACACTCCTGCCGTTCCGATGGTGTCGGACACCGTACATGACCTGGAAGAACCACAGTTCGAGACAGTCGAGCAGGTGTCTCAAAACGAATGTTAAAGTCCAGCTCCCGCAGCCTGAAGGCCGAGACGAAGGAGGGCGTGTGCTGCTGACCATGCGCCGTTTCCTCGATCACGGCCGCTGCGCGAGCGACTGCTGTCGACGCTGACCTGTCCCTCTCGCGTCCACCCCTCGTCTCCTCCCGTCTCACCATCTGGTCGCACGCGCTCCCGCCGGAGCGCGCCTTGCCGTACCCCGGAAGGTCCCCATGCTCCGCAGATCACGTCGCACCCTGCAGCTCGTCGCCGCCACCACGCTCATGGTCACCGCCGCCACCGCCTGCAACGCCGCCGCGAAGACCGACGCCTCGGACAGTGCGAGCGGCGGGAGCGGGAAGTCGTTCACGCTTGTCACGCCGGACGCGGTCGGGCAGAACGAGTTCCTGAAGCTCGCCGTCACCGGTGTGAAGGCCGCGGCGAAGACGCACGACGGGACCGAGAAGGTCTACGAGTCGACGGACACCGCGTCCCAGCAGCAGAACGTGCAGGCCGCCGTGGACGCGAGCCCGAACGTGATCGTGCTGGTCGGCTTCGAGTTCGCGGACCTCGTCGCGCAGCAGGCGAAGGCGCACCCGAAGCAGCAGTTCCTGATGATCGACGCGTGCACGACGAAGACGTTCACGAACGTCACCTGCGCGGTGTTCCGTGAGCACGAGGGTGTCTATCTCGCGGGCGCCGAGGCCGGGTTGCTCAGCAAGAGCGGCAAGGTCGGCGCGGTGGACGTGCTCGACACGCCCCAATTCCGGCGCTACAGCGACCCGTTCGCGGCCGGTGCCAAGAAGGTCGCCGCCAAGACGTCCGCGTCGACGCGCTTCGTCGGCGGCCAGTCCCCGTTCGACGACTCGGCGCGCGCCAAGGAGCAGGCCAACTCCCTTCTCTCGAAGGGCACCGACCAGATCATGGCGGCCGCTGCGGCCGGCAACTACGGCGTCTTCGAGGCCGCGAAGGCCAAGGGCGCGTTCGCGTACGGCGTCGACGTCAACCAGTGCGTCTCCTCCCCCGGCACGGTCGTCGACAACGTGATCAAGAAGACGGACGTCGCCGTGGAGAAGGGCGTCGAGCAGGTCCTCGCGGGCAAGACGGGCACCTCGGTTTCGTACGGCCTGAAGGAGGGCGGCATCAGCCTCACCGGCCTTGAGGCGGGCGTCGACTCGTCGAAGTGCGTGATCGCCCAGCACAAGGACGTCCTCACGAAGGTGAAGGCGCTGCGCGACCAGATCGTCTCCGGAAAGCTCAAGGTCGATGACCCGGCCGCCAGTTGACCCAACCGTCGAGCTCCGGGGAATCACCAAGCGGTTCCCCGGCACGCTCGCCAACGACGCCGTCGACCTGACCGTCCGCCGCGGCGAGATCCACGCCCTCATGGGCGAGAACGGCGCCGGCAAGTCCACCCTCATGTCGATCCTCTACGGCATGGAGCGCGCCGACGCCGGGTCGATCCGGATCGACGGCCGCGAGGTGACCTTCGGCGACCCGAGCGCGGCCATGGCCGCCGGACTCGGCATGGTCCACCAGAGCTTCAAGCTGTTCGACTCGCTGACGGTCGCCGAGAACGTCGTCTACGCCGCCGAACCGCGCCGCTTCGGCCTGCTGGACCGGGCCGCGGCCCGCCGCCGGGTGCGGGAGCTGGCCGAGGAGCACGGGCTCGCCGTCGATCCGGACGCCCGGGTCGGCGACCTGCCGGTCGGCCTGCGCCAGCGCGTGGAGATCCTGAAGCTGCTGCACCGCGGCGCCCGTACCCTCATCCTCGACGAGCCGACCGCCGTGCTCACCCCGGCCGAGGCGGACGCCCTGTTCGCGGTCCTCAAGTCGCTGGCCGCGCAGGGTCGTACGGTGATCCTTGTCACCCACAAGCTGCGCGAGGTCCTCGAAGGCAGCGACAACGTGACCGTGCTGCGGGACGGCCGGGTGGTCGCCCGCCTGGTCACCGCGGACACCTCAGCCGACGAGATCGCCTCCGCGATGACCGGCCGTGCGGTCGACCTGGACCGCGTGCACGCGCCGGGGACACCGGGTGACGCGGTCTTGGAGGTGACCAGCCTCACCACAGACGCCGTCCACGATGTGGGACTCACCGTCCACGCCGGGGAGATCGTCGGCATCGCGGGCGTCGCGGGCAACGGCCAGAGCGAGCTGGTCGAGGCCCTGGCCGGGCTACGGCCGGTCGCCTCCGGTCGGGTCACGCTGAAGGGCCGGGACATCACCCACGTCTCGGCCACCGAACGCCGTGCACAGGGCCTCGCCTACGTCCCGGAGGACCGGCACGCGGTCGGTACGGCACCGGCGGCGTCCGTCGCGGACAACCTCGCGATGGGTCACCACCGAACCTCCCTGTCCGCCAAGGGACTTCTGCCACCTGCGACCGTACGCACCCACGCCGGACGGCTGATCGAGCGCTTCGGCATCAAGGCGGCCACCCCCGAGGTACCCGCCTCCGCGCTGTCCGGCGGCAATCTGCAGAAACTGCTGATCGGTCGCGAACTCGCCCACGAGGCACCGCTGTTGCTCGTCGAGCAGCCCACGCGCGGAGTCGACATCGGCGCCATCCAGAACATCCACGACCAGATCGTCGCCTACCGCGACGCCGGTCACGCCGTCCTCCTCGTCTCCGCCGAACTGAGCGAGATCCGGGGCCTCGCGGACCGGGTCCTGGTCATGTACGAGGGCCGGGTCACGGCGACGTACACGAAGGACGAGGCGGACGAACAGGCACTGGGACTCGCCATGGCGGGCGGAGCCGTAGCGCCGACGGAGGCCGTCGACTGACATGACGCACACTCAGATACCACGCATATCAGGGGTGTTGCGCTCCCCCATCACCTTCTCCGTGCTCGCGGGCCTGGTCATCGGCGCCCTGTTCCTCGTCGGCACCGGCGCGGACCCCTTCACGGCCTACGGCGCCGTCCTCACCGGCTCGCTCGGCGCCGACGGCATCGGCTCCACGTTGAGCACCGGCACCAGCGTGCTCGGCATGGCGCTCGCGCTGGCGATCCCGCTGCGCGCCGGGCTGATCAACCTCGGCGGCGACGGACAGATGGTCCTCGGCGGCATCACGGCGGCCGTGACCGGTCTGTACTCGCCGCTGCCCGCGCCCCTCACCGTCGCACTCGCGCTGCTCGCGGGCATGGCGGCGGGCGCCGCATACGCTGCCCTGGCCGCCCTGTGCGAGAACAGCCTCGGCGTTCCGCTCCTGGTCAGCAGCCTCCTGCTCAGCTACCCGGCGGTCTCCCTCGCCTCCTACCTGGCGCGCTACCCGCTCAAGGAACCCGGCTCCAGCCTCCCGCAGACCCGGGCGATGCCGAACGGCGTGGCACTGCCCGCGTTCGGCGACTCGACGGTCACCATCGGACTCCTCCTCGTCGTCCTCGCGGCAGCCGCGTACTGGTTCACCGACAAGCGCACGGCGTTCGGCTACGAGATCCGCATGACCGGCCTCAACTCCCGCTTCGCCGCCTACGCCGGTGTCGAACGCCGGGGCCTGACCCTCAAGTTGATGTCCGTCTCGGGCGCCCTGGCCGGACTTGTGGGCGCCATAGGGGTGTTGAGCTTCCCGTATCGCTTCGTCGACGGCTCGCTCACCGCACCCGGCTACACCTGGACGGGACTTACGGCGGCCCTGCTCGCCGCGGCCGCCCCGCTCGGCACGGTCGTCGCCTCCTTCTTCTTCGCGGTCCTCGCGGTCGGCGGCCTGGCGATGGAGCGGACGACCGAGGTGCCGCGCGAGCTGACACAGGTACTCCAGGCCATCGTGATCGTGTTCCTGGCGGCCCGACTACGCTTCCCCAGCGGGTGGTTCAGGAGACGTTCCCAGACAACCTCCCAAGAAAGCCCTCAGGAAATCGGGGCCGCGTGATGTTCTTCGACTCCGATCTGCTGATGTCGGCGCTGCGCGCGCTGACCCCGATCCTGCTGGCCGCACTCGGCGGTGCTCTGTGCGAACGCGCGGGCGTCTTCAACATCGGCCTCGAAGGCATGATGCTGATGGGCTGCTTCACGTCGGTGGCCACGAGTTGGTTCACGGGAAGCGCCTGGCTCGGCGTCCTCGCCGCCGCCCTCGCGGCAGCCGCGTACTCCCTCATCCTCGCCGTGGGTGCGGTAACTCTGCGCGGGGACGCGGTGGTTCTCGGAATCGCCATGAATCTCCTGGCAGTTGGCCTGACCAGCTTCCTGCTGCGTACGGTCTTCGGTGTGCAGGGCACTTTCGACGATCCGTCACTCGCCGGGCTGCCGTTGGTCGGTGGCTTCACCCCGCTCGCGTATCTGGCGTTCGTCGCGGTCGCGGTGGCCGCGCTGATGCTGTCCCGGCATGTGTGGGGGCTGCGGCTGCGCGGGGTCGGCGAGGCACCGGACGCGGCGGCGACGCTCGGGGTGAGCCCGGCGAAGTACAAGTACGCGGCGGTGCTGATCTCCGGGGTCCTGTGCGGGCTCGCGGGGGCCCAACTCGCGCTCGGCAACGTCACGTTGTTCTCCGAGAACATGACGGCGGGCCGGGGCTGGATCGCCGTCGTCGCGGTCATGCTCGGCCGCGCGGCACCCGTCGGTGTGCTGCTCGCCGCGCTGCTCTTCGGTCTCGCCGAGGCCGCCGGCTTCCGCCTCCAGGGCGTCGGCCTGCCCCAACAGGCCACGGATGCCGCACCGTACGTCGTGACGCTCGTCGCCCTCTTCCTCTCGACGGCCCGCCGCCGTCGCCGTACCGCCAACTCCCCTTCCGGAGCCACCACATGACGCAGGACCTGCTGCCCATCTCCCGCATACCGCGCACCGGACTTCCGGCGCGCGCGGTCGTCGTCGGCGACCCGGCGCGTGCCGCCGCCGTCGCCGCGCTGCTGGACGGTGCCGAGGAGGTGTCGTACCACCGCGAATACCGTGTGTTCAGCGGGAGTTGGAAGGGCCTGCCGGTCACCGTCGCCTCGCACGGGGTGGGCGGCCCTGGCGCGATCCTGCTGTTCCAGGAGCTGGCGGACGCGGGGGTCCGCACCTTCCTGCGCTTCGGCACGGCGGGCGCGATGAAGCCCGGCATCGGCGACGGCGACCTCGTCATCGCCGAGGCGGCCGTACGCGACGACGGCGTCACCCAGCAACTCCTCCCGCCGGAGTACCCGGCCGTCTCCTCCCCCGAAGCCGTCTTCGCCCTCCAGCGCGCGGCCCGCGAGACCGACACCCCGCACCACCGCGGCATCGTCTGGACCCGGGCCGCCTTCCAGCCCGGCCTTCTCCCCCTCTTCTCCTACGACGGCGCCGGGCTCGCGGCGATCGAGATGGAGCTGTCGGCGCTGCTGGTGACGGCCTCGCTGCGGGGTCTGGTCGCGGGCGGGGTGCTGGTCATCGACGGCGCCAACGCCGATGAACTCGTCGACGCGGACGCCACGGGCGGGTACGACCCGCACCGGGAGGTCGTCGCGGCCGGGGTCGAGCGCGGCGCGATCGTCTCGCTGGAGGCGCTCCGACTGCTCGCCGAGGCCGAGGAGTTGACGGCGTGAGCATCGACCTGTTGGTGCACGGCGGTGACGTCCTCACCGTCGACGAGGCCGGAACGGTCGTACGGGACGGGGCAGTTGCCGTCCACGAGGGCGAGATCATCGCCGTAGGAACGACCGAGGGCGTGACAGCTCGGTTCACAGCGGCGGAGTCCATTGACGCGTCGGGCTGTCTCGTGCTGCCCGGGCTGATCAACACGCACACGCATCTCGCGATGACGCTGCTGCGCGGTCGCGCCGACGACGTGACTCTCCAGGGCTTCCTGGAGCGGGTGTTGAAGTGGGAGGCCGAGCTGCTGACGCCGAAGAACGTGGCGGCGGCGGTGCGGCTCGCGGTGGCGGAGAGCGTGCGGGCCGGGGTGACCTCGGCGCTCGACATGTACTGGTTCCACGAGGCGGCCGAGCAGGCGGCCCGTGAGGCGGGCTGGCGACTGCACACCGGGCCCACCTTCATGGACGTACCGGAACCGCCGGACCGTATCGCCTACAAGGACCGACTGGACTGGGCGCGAAGGGACTTGGCCGCGCGGGGAGAGGCACGCCCCGGCCTGCGCCCGATCCTGTTCGCGCACTCGACCTACACCCTCGCCCCCGACCAGCTCGTCGAAATCGCCACCCTGGCACGGGAGTTCGGCGCGCTGCTGCACATTCACGCCGCGGAGAACCCGACCGAGGTCGCCACCGTCGAGGTCAAGTACGGCAAGCGGCCTGTGGAGTTGCTCGACTCGCTCGGGCTGCTCGGTCCCGATCTGCTGCTCGCGCACGCCGTGGACCTGACCGGCCCGGAGACCGCGGCGCTGGCCCGCACGGGCACGTCGGTCGCCCACTGTCCGGTGTCGAACCTGAAGTTGGGCTGCGGAATCGCCCCGGTGCCACGGCTGTTGAGCGCGGGCGTCACCGTCGGCCTGGGCACGGACGGCGCCGTCAGCTCCAACACGCTCGATGTGCTGGGCGCCGTACGGCAGGCGGCTCTCGTCCACAAGGCGGGCGGCGACCCCACGGCGGTCGGTGCCGAACAGGCCGTGCGAATGGCGACGATCGAGGGCGCGCGGGCGCTGGGCCTGGGTGATCACCTGGGTTCGCTGGAGGTCGGGAAGCGGGCCGATCTCGTGGTGCTCGACCTGAACGCGCCCCATCTGCGGCCGCTGCACGACCCGTGGTCGACGCTCGCGTACGCCGCGCACTCGGCGGACGTACGGGACACGGTGGTGGACGGCCGGGTGCTGATGCGGAACCGGACACTGGGCACGCTGGACGAGGAAGCAGTGCTCGCGGAGCTCGAAGCACTTGCCTGAGCTGTGGATATCGCTCCCGTTCAGCCTGCTGAACCCGCATAATGCACCTGATACATCGGACGTCTGAGCAACAGGAAGGCCGGCCATGGCAGTCACCGATGAGGCGATCGAGAAAATCAAGGGAATGATCGTCTCCGGCGCGCTGCGTCCCGGGGACCGGCTGCCCAAGGAGAGCGAACTCGCCGCCGAACTGGGCCTGTCCCGCAACTCCCTGCGGGAGGCGGTGCGCGCCCTCTCACTGATCCGCATCCTGGACGTACGGCAGGGCGACGGCACGTACGTCACGAGTCTCGATCCTCAACTCCTCCTGGAGGCACTGAGTTTCGTCGTCGACTTCCACCGCGACGACACGGTCCTGGAGTTCCTGGCCGTACGGCGGATTCTGGAGCCGGCGGCGACGGGGATGGCGGCGCTGCGGATCAGCGAGCAGCAAGTGGACGCGCTCAGCGCCCAGTTGGATGCGTTGGGCAGGGCTCCCTCGGTGGAGGAACTGGTCGCGTGCGACCTGGAGTTCCACCGGGGAATCGTGCAGAGTTCCGGCAACTCGGTGCTGTGCTCGCTTCTGGACGGTCTGTCCGGGCCGACCACGCGGGCCCGGATCTGGCGCGGGCTGACGCAGGAGGACGCGGTCAGCCGGACCCTGCACGAGCACCGGGCGATCCTGGGCGCGCTGCGCGACCGGGACGCGGAGGCGGCGCGGTCGTGGGCGACGGTGCACATCGCGAGCGTGGAGCAGTGGCTGCGTTCGACCCTGTGATCGAGTGAGCGGGCCCGCTGATCCATCGGAGGAGTGACCGGCCGGGACGGGTCCGCACAGGATGGCGATCTTGTGTGTTCGACCGTCCCGGACGGGGCAGGCATGGGGGCACTCCCCCGTGCAAGGGGGCTGCGGGCGCCCCCGTCGGACGCCGTAAGGTTGGGGCGTACGCGAGGGCAGATCGGAAGGAGGCGCTGGGTGATCGAGCTGGAGGGGGTTCCCGAGCTGATCGACCCAGTGATGGTGGCCGCGTTCGAGGGCTGGAACGACGCCGGCGACGCCGCCTCCACCGCGGTCGCGCACTTGGACAGAGAGTGGAAGGGCGAGGTGTTCGCGGCGCTCGACGCCGAGGACTACTACGACTTCCAGGTCAACCGGCCCACCGTGTGGATGGACGCCGGCGTGCGAAAGATCACATGGCCGACAACGCGCCTCTCGGTGGTCCGGGTCGGTGGCGAGAAGCCGCGCGATCTCGTCCTCGTCCGAGGTATCGAACCGTCCATGCGCTGGCGCTCGTTCTGCAACGAGCTGTTGGGCTTCGCGCACGAGCTGGGCGTGGAGCTGGTGGTGATCCTGGGCGCACTGCTCGGTGACACCCCGCACACGCGTCCGGTGCCGATCAGCGGGACGACGTCGGACTCCGACCTGGCGCAGCGGATGGACCTGGAGGAGACCAAGTACGAGGGTCCCACCGGGATCGTCGGCATCCTCCAGGAGGCGTGCACGCACGCGGGCGTACCGGCCGTCTCGCTGTGGGCGGCGGTGCCGCACTACGTGTCGCAGCCGCCCAACCCGAAGGCCACCCTGGCGCTGCTCAACCGCCTGGAGGACCTGATCGACGTCCGCATCCCGCTGGGCGAGCTGCCCGAGGACGCGCGCGCCTGGCAGGTCGGCGTGGACCAACTGGCCGCCGAGGACAGCGAGGTCGCCGAGTACGTCCAGACGCTGGAGGAGGCCCGCGACACCGCGGAGCTGCCGGAGGCGTCGGGCGAGGCGATCGCCCGCGAGTTCGAGCGCTATCTCCGGCGCAGGGACGGCGGCGCCGGCCCGTCACCCGGTGGGCATGCCACGGCCGACGGCAGCGACAGCGCGTCGTATCTCCGGGACAACCCCGGCGGCGGCCGTACGAAGCCGCAGAGACCCGCGAAACCGGAGACCGACGCGGAGCCCGAGGCCGGGCCGGATCTCGGGTCCGACTCCGAGGACGGGGACTCCTCCGAGGAGTAAGGCGTACGAGGCGTGAGAGAAGGCGGTGCGCGACACGCGCACCGCCTTCTCCGTGTTCGGCGACCGGACCGAATCGGACCGCTACAGGGCCACGCCCAACAAAGCGTCCACCGCGCGGGAGACGACTCCGGGGGCGCCCTCGTCGCTGCCGCCCCGGTCCCGCTGGACGGCCGCCCAGCGGTCGACCGCGGCGAGCGCGGCCGGGGCGTCCAGGTCGTTCGCGAGGGCTTCGCGCATCTCCTCGACGAGCTTCAGCGCGGACGGGCCGTCGGGCCGGGAGACGGCGGCACGCCACCGGCCCAGCCGGGCGACGGCGTCCGTCAGCACTCCGTCGGTCCACTCCCAGTCGGAGCGGTAGTGGTGGGCGAGCAGGGCGAGCCGGATGGCGGCCGGGTCGACGCCCTCGCGGCGCAGCGCGGAGACGAAGACGAGGTTGCCCCGGGACTTCGACATCTTCTCGCCGTCGAGACCGACCATGCCGGCGTGGACGTACGCCTTGGCCATGGGGAACTCGCCGGTCAGCACCTGGGCGTGCGAGGCGCCCATCTCGTGGTGCGGGAAGGCGAGGTCGGAGCCGCCGCCCTGCACGTCGAAGCCCATGCCGAGGTGGTCCAGGGCGATGGCCACGCACTCGATGTGCCAGCCGGGACGCCCCCGTCCCAACGAGCCGCCGTCCCAGCTCGGTTCGCCCTCGCGGGCGGCCATCCAGAGCATCGGGTCGAGCGGGTTCTTCTTGCCCGGGCGGTCCGGGTCGCCGCCGCGCTCGGCGGACAGCAGCCGCATCGCGGCCGCGTCGAGGTTCGAGACCTTCCCGAAGTTGGGGTCGGACCCGACGGAGAAGTAGGTGTCGCCTTCGAGTTCGTAGGCGGCACCGGCGTCCCTGAGGCGCTCGACGAGCGGCACGATGCCGGGTATCGCCTCGACCGCGCCGATGTACTGCTTCGGGGGCAGCATGCGCAGGGCGGTCATGTCCTCGCGGAAGAGCGCGGTCTCCTTCTCGGCGAGGGCGACCCAGTCGACGCCGTCGCGCTCGGCCCGCTCCAGGAGCGGGTCGTCGACGTCGGTCACGTTCTGGACGTAGTGAACCTGCCGCTTGGTGTCGAGCCACACGCGCTGCACGAGGTCGAACGCGTTGTAGGTCGCCGCGTGCCCCATGTGGGTGGCGTCGTACGGCGTGATGCCGCACACGTAGATACGGGCGACGGGACCGGTGTCAGGGGTGACCAGACCGCCGGTCGCGGTGTCGTGGATCCGGAGGTCGCGGCCCTTGCCGGGCAGGGCGGGGACCTCAGAAGCGGGCCAGGCATACATGTCATGAGCGTAACCGGACAGATGTTTCGCATACGAACCGGACCAGGCCGGATGACCGGTAAGGCGCTCTTGCGCAACCTTGATCGCCGTGCTGCTACACGGGCGGCCACGGAATGGCCGGCCACTCCCCACTCGGCTCGGGATGCTTCCCGCCCGCGAGCAACGCGTCGACCCGCGCGCGCGTGGCATCGAGTTCTACGGCGGTGATCAGCTCGGCGAGCTTCGCAGCGAGCCCGCCGCCGTCCCTCAGCGCCTCCCTGAGCGCCTGGAGGACGTCGATCGCCTCCGGAGTGAGCTGCTCGCCCGCCCAGCCCCACAGGAGGGTGCGCAGCTTGTTCTCGGCGTTGAAGGTGACACCGTGGTCGATGCCGTAAAGCCGCCCCTCGTCGGCGGGCAGCAGATGGCCGCCCTTGCGGTCGGCGTTGTTGATGACGGCGTCGAGGACGGCGAGCCGGCGCAGCCGCTCGTCGTCGGCGTGCACCAGGAGGGCCGTTTTCCCCTCGCCGACCTCGGCGAAGCCGATGGCCTTCCAGCCCGGCTCGGGTTCCTCGGCGTCGACCAGGGCGAGCAGTTCGGACTCGGGCGCCGTCTCGATCCACAGCTGGCACATGCCCTCGCCGTGCGGCCCGTCGCGCAGCACGGTGGTCGGCACGAGACCCCAGCCGGTCGCCTCGGAGACCTCGTAGGCGGCGACCTCGCGCTGGGCGAGGTTGCCGTCCGGGAAGTCCCACAACGGCCGCTCCCCGGCGACGGGTTTGTACACGCAGGACGCTTCGCGGCCCTCGTAGGTAACGGAGCAGAACAGCACCGCGTTCGAGGCCTCGCGGATGCGTCCGCGTACTTTCAGCTCACCCTTGGCGAGCAGCTCGGCCGTGGTCACGCTCCGCGGCGGTATCCGTTCTGGCGCGGACATACGTGTCCTTCCGGGTCGAGCGGGAGGCTGCACAGCGGGCAGGGCGGACGGCCGGCGTTGACGACGTCGAGGGCCCGCTTGGCGAAGGCGCGGGCCTGGGCTCCGGTGAGGCGGACCCGCAGCATCGGGGGTCCGTTCTCCTCGTCCTGGAGGAGTCGTTCCTCGGCCTCGGCGAGGTCCTCGTCGGTGTCGGCGTCGAGCTCGACGAGGGCCTGCGCCTCGACGATCATGCGCTGCTCCTCCCCGTCCCAGGCGAGCGCCATGGTGCCGACGCGGAACTCCTCCTCGACGGGGGTCTCCAGCGGGCGGGTGTCGGAGATCTCGGTGGGGGTGACGGCGGGGACGGCCGCGCTGCCGCCGCTACGCCGTACGACCTCGTCCAGAAGCTCGTCCATGCGCTCGGCGAGCGCGGCGACCTGCGTCTTCTCCAGGGCCACGCTGGTCACCCGAGGGCCCGCGGCGGCCTGGAGGAAGAACGTACGGCGCCCGGGCAGACCGACCGTACCGGCTACGAAGCGGTCCGGTGGGTCGTAGAGGTACACCTGACGGGACACGTCCTGTCTCCATTGGAATCGACTGCTGACAAGTGCGGCGCTACTGCGACCGCTTCACCCTACTGCGGCCGACGATCACGGTGCGCCCGCGCCGCCCCCGACCGTGGCGTCGTCGCCCGGGGGCTCCTCGCGCGGCGCCAGGGAGGCGAGATCGCCGGTGTCCCCGAGCCGTACGAGAAAAGGCCTGAGACGGGTGTAACGGATCGCGGTGATGGAACACGGTTCTACGGAGATCCGCTGGAAGAGGTCGAGATGAAGTCCGAGTGCGTCCGCGACAAGGGACTTGATGATGTCGCCGTGCGAGCACATGAGGTAGACGGCGTCGGCGCCGTGATCGCGCTCCACGCGCGCGTTCCACTCGCGTACGGCCTCGGCCGCGCGGGTCTGCATCGCGCGCATCGACTCGCCGCCGGGGAACGCGGCGGCCGAGGGGTGCGCCTGGACGACCTCCATCAGGGGCTCGTCCATGAGCTCGGCGAGCTTGCGACCGGACCAGTCGCCGTAGTGGCACTCCCCGATCCGCTCCTCGGTGTGCGGCCGCAGCTCGGGGCGGGCGTCGAGGAGGGGCTGGAGGGTCTCCTGGCAGCGTTGCAGCGGGCTGGTGACGACCTCGGCGATCGGCAGCGCGGCGAGCCGTCCGGGGAGCGCGGCGGCCTGGGCGTTGCCGCGCTCGTCGAGGGCGACACCGGGCGTCCAGCCGGCGAGCACTCCCCCGGTGTTGGCGGTCGAACGTCCGTGCCGGACAAGGATCAACGTGGGCATGCCGCCAAGGGTAGGCGTACGCCACCCGCCGAAGGGCCGCGCCGGTGTCGAGGGGCCGAGCGCGCGGAGGCCCGAAGGGTCGAGCACGGTCGGCCCCTCGACACCGGCTTGGGCGGCCCGGAGGCGAAAATGTCAACGTGCGGCTTCGGGCGGACGGCGGGAGAATACGCACCGTGATCGTCGACTACGCCATCTACCGTGACGGACGCCGGACGGAGGGGCCCGGCGACTTCTCCGACGGCCTGGACCACTGTCGTCGGGTGGGTGGCGCCTTCGTCTGGATCGGCCTCTACGAGCCCACGGAGAAGGAGTTCGACAAGGTCACCCAGGAGTTCGGACTCCACCCGCTGGCCGTGGAGGACGCCCTGACCGCGCATCAGCGGCCCAAGCTGGAGGTCTACGACGACTCGCTGTTCGTGGTCCTCAAGCCGGTGGGCTACGAGGCGGACAGCGACGTGGTCACCTCCGGTGAGGTCATGGTCTTCGTGGGCGACTCCTTCGTAGTGACGGTTCGGCACGGGGAGGAGGCTCCTCTGGCGGCCGTACGGCACCGACTTGAGGAGGAGCCGGAGATGCTGCGGCACGGGCCCACGGCGGTGCTGTACTCCATCGCGGACGCCGTGGTCGACCACTACGTGGACGTCGCGGGCGAGTTGCAGACCGACCTGGAGGAGCTGGAGGCGGCGGTGTTCTCGCCGACCGGCGGCGGCTCGCGGACCACGGCCTCGCGCATCTACACCTTCAAGCGTCAGATCCTGGAGTTCCGCCGGGCCACCGGGCCGCTGGCGATGCCACTGGCCCGGCTCGCGGGCGTCGGTTTCGCCGGGGACCGGGTGCCGTTCGTGAACGACAAGTCGCGGCCGTTCTTCCGCGACGTGAACGACCACCTGATGAAGGTCAACGAGTCCGTGGAGGGTCTGGACCGGCTGGTCTCGGACGTTCTGTCGGCGCACCTCGCGCAGACCAGCGTGCGGCAGAACGACGACATGCGGAAGATCTCCGGGTGGGCCGCCATGGCCGCCGTTCCCACGATGATCGCGGGGATCTACGGCATGAACTTCGACCACATGCCGGAGCTGCACTGGCTGTGGGGGTATCCGGCGGTGATCCTGCTGATGGCCGCCCTGGAGGTGCTGCTGTACCGGACGTTCAAGCGGCGCGGCTGGCTGTAGGGCGACGTTCGGGCTCAGGCGAACTCGGGTGCCGCGGTGGCCGGTCCGCCGAGCGCGTCGCGTCGTTCCGGCATCCTCAGGGACACCATCCGCCGCCAGCCGCCGAGCCGTTCGTACGCGTACACGGTGTGGATGCCCGCTGCCAGGGCCGCCGACTTTGCGCGTGGCCAGCCGAGGACGCGTCCCATGTGGGCCATCACGGCGAGGCTGACGTCCCGGTAGATCCGGATCTCCGCCAACGCGCACTCGCGCAGCGTCCGTTGGATGGCGCGGCCGTGTCCGGCGGCGGCGAAGCGCAGCAACTCCTCGTGGCAGTAGGCGAGATGGTTGTCCTCGTCGTTCGAGATCATCCGTACCGCGCGGCCGAGGTCGGGGTGGTCGGCGAAGTGTTTGCGCAGCAGGTCCATCTGCTCGGAGGCGCGCTGTTCGGTGACCCGGCTGTGCGCGAGGTAGGTGACGACGTCCTGGACGGTCAGCGCGCTCTCGCCCTTGAGCTTCTCGTGCGCGAGGCCGATGCCGTGCCGCTCCAGGAGCATCGTGTAGTCGGTGTCTGCGGGCACCGGGGCGGGTTCGAGGCCGCGCTTCTTTAGAAGGGCGTTGAAAATGCGCCCGTGCTTGTCCTCGTCGGCGCCGTGCCGGCTGATCTTGGGGGCGAGGTCGCGTTCGGTCGGCGGGACGAGCACGGCGATGCGCCCGTTCTCCCAGCCGCCCTGGGACTCACCGCTGGCCGCGATGGAGCAGAACAGCCGGAACGACTCGTCGTTGTCGAGGATCTCCTGGAACAGGCTCTTGGCCGAAAGCATCTGAGGGCACCTCCATGCAGGATTCCGCCGCATTCCGCAAAGAACGAGTCAAATGCGACGGCAAAGGTGCCGCAACAGCACTGTCGGACAACTCCGCCAAAAGGAGGACTACGGATGTCCCGTCAGGGGCGTAACCGCACGGGCTGCCGCGCGTTGTTCCCCGTGACGGCCGTGGCGGGGAAGACCCCCCGAGCCCCCACCACGGCCGTAGAAAACTTCCGTACGGCAGAGTCCCGTCACGCGAGACCCGCGCGCTCCAGTGCTTCGGTTCCGGCGCGGAGCGCGGCGATCCGCTCCTGCAGGGTCCAGCCCGCCGGGGAGAGCGTCAGGGTGGTGACACCGGCCGCCGCGTACTCCTTCATCCGGTCCGCGATGCGGTCCACGGAGCCCAGCAGCGTCGTCTTGTCGATCAGGTCGTGCGGGATGGCGGCCGCGGCGCCTTCCTTGTCGCCGGCCAGGTACTTGTCCTGGATCTCGGCGGCGGCCGCCTCGAAGCCCATGCGCTGGGCCAGCTTGTTGTAGAAGTTCTGCTGCCGGCTGCCCATGCCGCCGACGTACAGCGCGGTGTACGGGCGGAAGGTGTCGGCGAGCGTCGTCACGTCCTTGTCCTCGCCGAAGGCGAGCGGGACCGTCGGAACGATGTCGAAGCCCTCCAGGGTCTTCCCGGCCTTCTCGCGCCCGGCCCGCAGGTGCCTGATGGCGGTGTCCTCCAGGTGCTCGGCGGAGGGGAAGATGAGCAGCGCGCCGTCGGCGATCTCGCCGGTCTGCTCCAGGTTCTTCGGGCCGATCGCGGCGATGTAGAGCGGGATGTGCTCGCGCTCCGGGTGCACGGTCAGCTTGAGGGGCTTGCCCGGGCCGCCGGGCAGCGGGAGCGTCCAGTGCTCGCCGTCGTAGGACAGGCGCTCGCGGGTCATCGCCTTGCGGACGATCTCGACGTACTCACGCGTGCGTGCCAGTGGCTTGTCGAACTTGACGCCGTACCAGCCCTCGGAGACCTGGGGGCCCGAGACGCCGATGCCGAGGCGGAAGCGGCCGCCGGAGAGCGAGTCGAGGGTCGCGGCGGTCATCGCGGTCATCGCGGGCTGGCGGGCCGGGATCTGGAAGATGGCCGAGCCGACGTCGATGCGCTCGGTCTGCGCGGCGACCCAGGTGAGCACGGTGGCCGCGTCGGAGCCGTAGGCCTCGGCGGCCCAGCACACCGAGTAGCCGAGGCGGTCGGCCTCCTGCGCCACGGCGAGATTGTCGCCGTCCATTCCGGCACCCCAGTAGCCGAGGTTGATCCCGAGCTGCATGGCAGACCCCTTACCGATCAGTAACGTCGCTGTTGTGCCGACCCTAGCGCGAGGTGCTCCGGGCGGACAGGACGGGTGCCGGTGAGTGATCACGGAGCGTGCCGCGGGACGGACTGTGGATCATCGTGGAAATCGGTTATCCACAGGCCACCACACCGCAGGTTCAGGCCAGTAATCTCGGCGTTCATGGAGCAGAGGCATCTCGGCCGTACCGGCCTTCGCGTGTCCCGGATCGGACTCGGCACCCTCACGTGGGGGCGCGACACCGACGAGCATGACGCCGCGGACCTGTTGAAGGCGTTCTGGGAGGCCGGCGGCACCCTCGTCGACACGGCGGACGTGTACGGCGACGGGGAGGCCGAGTATCTGCTCGGACAGCTCATAGAGGGGCTCGTGCCGCGCCGGGACCTGGTCATCTCGACGAAGGCGGGGAGCGTACCCGACCCCGACCGCCGCTTCGACGGCTCGCGCGGTCATCTGCTCGCCGCGCTGGACGCCTCGCTGGCCCGCCTCGGCACGGACTACGTCGACGTGTGGCACATCCACGCCTTCGACCCGTTCACGCCGCTGGAGGAGACCCTCCAGGCCCTGGACCTGGCCGTCAGCAGCGGACGTGCCCGCTACGCGGGCGTCTCCAACTACTGCGGCTGGCAGCTGGCCAAGGCGGCGACCTGGCAGCTGGCGGCGCCGGGCACGCGGACACGGTTGGCGAGCACGCAGCTGGAGTACTCGCTGCTGCAGCGGGGCGTGGAGCGTGAGGTGCTGCCGGCCGCGCTCGATCTGGGCATCGGGCTGCTGCCCTCCTCGCCGCTCGGGCGCGGGGTCCTCACCGGCAAGTACCGGCACGCGACCCCGGCCGACTCACGCGGCGCCTCGGAGCACATGGCGCCCTTCGTCGCCCCGTACCTCGACGACACGGCGACGCGCATCGTGGACGCGGTGACCATCGCCGCCGACGGGCTCGCCGTGACGCCGCTCCAGGTCGCCCTTGCCTGGGTCCGCGACCGGCCCGGGGTGGCCGCCCCGATCGTCGGCGCGCGCAACGCGCACCAGCTCACGGCCGCATTGTCAGTGGAGGCGCTTAGTCTTCCTGACGAGATCTGCCGAGCGCTCGACGATGTGTCGGCGCCTCTGCACCGCTATCCCGATCACGACTGGAGCACGCTGTGAGCACGGACCCGGAGACCACGGAGACCTCGCCGGCCGAGGACACGGGCACGGACGCCGTGGAGGGCGCCGAAGGCACAGGTGAGAACGCGGCTGCGGAGAGCACCGCGGACGCCGTGGAAGGCGGCGAGGGCACGGCCGCCGAGGACGCCGAGGGCACCGGTGAGGCCAAGGCCGAGGCCGCCGCCCCCGAACTGTCCGAGGCCGCCGCCGAGTTGCTGGCCCAGAAGCGGGAGCGGGAGCGGATCGAGCGGCGGAAGGCGGAGAAGGCCGGGCCCATCGTGGCCGGGGCCAAGCTCAGCGGGACGGCCGCCGAACTGCTCGCGGCGGTGCGGGCGGTGGAGAGCGGCGAGAAGCCAGTGGCCATCCCCTCCGTAAAGCTGGAGCCCGCCCCCCGCCCGTCCGCCGCCCCCGAGGCGGTGCGGCGGCCCCAGCCCGTCGCGGCCGAGCCCGGCGCCCCCGCGACCGAGACCGTCGAGTCCGTACGGCAGGTGCTGGCCGAGGGCGGTGCGCCCGAGACGCTTGCGGCACAGGTCGCGGCGACGCTCGGCGAGGGCGCGGACGACCAACTCCGCGAGGATCCCTGGCAGTTGCTGCGCGTCCCGGGGGTACGCCCCGAGCAGGCCGACGGGTTCGCGCGGGCGCTGCTCGGCGCCGAGTGCGCGCCGGACGACGAGCGGCGGGGCCGCGCCGTCATCGGCTGGCTCCTGGAGCAGGCGGCCCTGGCCGGTCATACGGCCCTGGAGGCATCGGCGTTGACGGCCGCGCTGGCCAAGCAGGGCGTGCCCGACCCGGACGCGGCGACGCAGAGCGCCATCGCCGAGGGTGAAGTGCTGGTCTTCCAGGACGCGTTGGACGAGCCCGCGGTCCCGGTGCAGCGCACGAACGACGAGTCCGACGAGGACGCTGAGGAGGTCGAGGAGCGTCCGGTCCGCGTGCTGATCGGCCTGGAGCGGTACGCGCTCGCCGAGGAGAGCCTCGCCGACGGACTCGCCAAGCTGATCAACTCGGTACCGAAGGAGGACGGTTCGGCGGCGGAGTGGGAGCAGGCCGGTGCCGCCAAGGGGTCCACCGGCGAGCTGATCCGCGCGGTCGCGGGCCACGGGCTGGTGCTCCACACCGGCGGGGAGGCGTCCCTGGAGGAACCGGCGGCGCTGCTCCGCGCGGCGGCGGGTTTCGGCTTGCGCGCCTGGGCCGCCGCCCATGGTCAGGTCGGCCGGGACCGGTTCGCCGCGTTGCTGGCCCAGTCCGGTGAGCCGGAGGGGGGTGCGCCAGAGCGGGGTGAGCCGGACAGCCCCGCCCCGGGTGACGGCCCACACGCGGCCACCGTCGCCGGCCTCCTGTCCGGTGTCGAAGGCCCCGGGCGGGACGCGGACGGCGCACTCGACCTGGATGTCCTCGTCGTGCTCGACGCGCCTCAACTCGACGTGGAGACGGCGGCGTTGCTCACCGAGTCGCTGCCGGACGGGGCCCGGCTGGTGCTGGCCGGGGACCCGGCGGTGCTGTGGTCGGCGGGTGCCGGGCGGGTCTTCGCCGATCTGCTCGCGTCGAAGGCCTGCCCCCAGGTCGTCTCGCGGCGCCCTGACCTCGGCCCCGTGGGCGAACTCGTCTCGGGCATCGGCATCGGCGAGCTCAACCAGGTGGCGGCACCCGGCAAGGAGGTCGTGATCGTGCCGGTGCGCGACGCCGGTGAGGCCGTGCACCGGACCGTGCAGCTCGTCGCCGACTCGGTGCCGCGGGTGATCGGCGTCCCGGCCGAGCAGACGGTGGTGATCACCCCGGGCCACGGCGGTGCGGCCGGCACCCGTGCCCTCAACGTGGCGCTGAAGGAACGGCTCAACCCCGGCCCCGGCCGCTTCGGCGGCTTCGACCCCGGCGACCGGATCGCGTACTCCCCCACCCCGGGGCGTACGGTTCCCGGCCGGGTGGTGAACGCCGACGCCGAGGGGCTGCACCTTGAGTGCGCCGGCGGCCCCGTCGTCGTACCGAAGGAGCGGGTCGAGCAGTCCGTGCGGCACGGGTGGGCGTTGACCGCGCACCAGGCGGTGGGGGTGCGGTGGCCCGCGGTGGTCGTGGTGCTGCCCGGGGACGCGGCGCAGGCGCTCAGCAGGCCCTGGGTGTACACGGCGTTCAGCCGGGCCGACCGGCATCTGTCCGTGGTGCACGGTGTGGACCAGGCGCTGCCCCGGGCCGTCGCCGAGGTCCCGGCCAAACCGCGGACGACCCGGTTGCCGGTCCTGCTGCGACCGCAGGTCCCGGCGGAGGTCTGAGCCCGGACGACACGGACGACAGACGGCGGCGGTCACCGAGGGAGTCAATTCCTCGGTGACCGCCGCCGTCGTTGTCCCAACAGCCGGGTGCGGCGCGGCTCAGCGGTCCGCTTCCAGCGCCTCCAGGTCCTCGTCCTCATCGAGATCGGCGTCGAGGTCGGGATCGAGTTCGTCCTCGATCTCCTCCTCGGCCTCGTCCACCTCGTCGATGTCGTCCAGCTCGTCGTTGATCTCGTCGTCGAAGACCGCGCTGACGTCGAAGCGGCACACCACCCGCTGCGGATCGACACCCTCGAAGGGAGCCTCCAGCCAGGCACCGGGTTCGGCCGTCTCGTCGGCGGCGGTCACCCACAGCGTGGAGTCGCCCTCCTCCAGCCCGAACTCCTTGGGCCGGGAGGCGATCTCGTCCGCCTCGAACTCGTCGAAAAGAATGCCGAGCGCTCCGTGGATCGTGCCGGAGGCCTCCGTGCCCGTGCCGTCGCCGACCGCCGCCTCGACCCGCTGCGCCTGGGCCAGCAGCCGCTGCGGCTCCGCCACCGCGTAGTCACGGCGGATCAGCACGCTCACCGCGTTCGGCTCCTCGGGGCCCGTGTACGGCGGCAGGGAGTCGTCCGCGAGCTGGTTGAACGCCTCGTAGACGGCCGGGTCGTCCTCCCCCGACCGGCCTTCGACCGCGGCCAGGTGGCGGTCGAGCGCGGTCTTGACCGCCTCGGCGGCGGCGCGTACCTCGGCAGCGGTGGGCTGCGCAGCATCAGACATAGTGCAGACGCTATCCGTACCGGGGCTCTGCCCGCACAATAGATGCGATGCCGGAATACGAATTTGTCGACGTGTACGTACCGCGCGGGGTCTCCCGCAAGGACGCCACACGTCTGCTGACGGACCATGCCGAGTACGGACACTGGGAATTGGACCGACTGAGCCTGCTGCGCGACGGCAGTCGCAGGGTGCGGCTGCGTCGGCGGATCATCCGCCAGGTGCGCGCCACGTGGTGAGCTGAGCCGGGCGAAACGGAGCGGGCCCCGACAGTGCGGGGCCCCTCCGTTGCGCAGATCACATGTCCCGGGAGCTACATGGACGCGCGCGCCTTGCGGTACAGCACCGCGCCCGCGAGCAGCGCGCCCGCGCCGACCGGCAGGGCGAGGCCAAGCGGCAGCTCACTGCCGGTGTGCGCGAGCTGCGCGCCGCCCTGGGACTGGACGGCGGACTGCGCACCGGGCTGGGTGACGTGCGCGGAACCGGTCGGCGCGTGAACGCCCTTGACCGGCGAGGTGCCCGGTGAGGTGGGGTGGGTGGGCGTACCCGGGTGACTCGGCGTACCCGGGTGACTCGGCGTTCCGGGGTGACTCGGGGTCCCCGGCGGAGTCGTGCCGTGGCCGCCGCCCGGGTGGTGACCGTGATGGCCCTCGCCCGGAGGGGTCCCGTGGTGACCGCCACCGTGATGTCCGCCCCCTCCCGGAGGCGTCCCGTGATGACCACCCCCGTGGTGCCCGCCGCCCCCCGGAGGCGTCCCGTGGTCATGGCCGCCGCCGCTCCAACTCCCGCCGTTGGCACAGTCGTTGCCGGTGACGCCGTTGCCGACACCGATGACGTCGACGCTGTTGCCGCACACGTTCACCGGTACGTCGATCGGTACCTGGACGTGGTTGCCGGAGCCGACACCGGGCGAGCCGGAGGCGTGTCCGCCGGCGTGCGAGCCCCCTGAGCCGCCGTGCGCGCCGTGTCCGCCGGAGCCACCATGCCCACCGGAGCCGCCCGAGTCGCCGTAACCACCGGACGAGCCGTGACCCCCCGAACCCCCATGGCCGGTACCACTGCCCCCGCCCTGGTTGGCGCACTTGTTGCCGACCGCCGGGTTCAGGATCCCGACCACGTTCACGGTGTTGCCGCACACGTTGACCGGCACATGGACCGGTGCCTGCACGGTGTTGCCGGACAGTACGCCGGCCGAGTCCGAACTGGAGCCGCTCGCGCCCGAGTCGGCGTGGGCGACACCGCCCGCGGCGGCGATCACCCCGGTCGCGGCCGCCACGGTCAGCAAGCTCTTTCGAGTGACCTGTCGCATTACTGAATTCCCCCCTGCGTTCAATCCTGACTGAATTCGTCGCGCGACCCCTCGCACAATTCCTCGCGGAAAAGGCGCGCAAAGACCATCGGCCCCGGAGCGCATGGCGCGCGCTCCGGGGCCGAGGATGTGGTCACCCCTCAGAGGGACGACGTCACTTGTTGACGCAGGTGTTGCCGAAGGCGGGGTTCAGCAGACCGATCACCGAGATCGTGTTGCCGCACACGTTCACCGGGACGTGCACGGGAACCTGGATGACGTTGCCGGAAACGACACCCGGGGAGTGCACAGCGGCACCCTGAGCGCCCGAGTCGGCGACGGCCAGACCCGCACCCGCGAGAACCAGGCCACCGGTGGCAGCCGCAGCGGCGACGACCTTCTTGATCATTATTCCTCCTTGTTGGCAAAAGCGATCTCGTGTTGCCGATCGCATCACCTGTAACGAGGAGGGAGTAATGGAGCTACGAGCTTATGAGCACATTCACCCGTCCCAGTGGCTTCCGTACGCGCGGTCGAATTCCAGCGTCAACCGACGTAAACCGACGTCGACCGGTGTTTCAGGGCACGCCCTCAGGACGCGCCTTCAGGACGCGTCGATGAACCGGTCCAGCACCCGCACCCCGAACTTCAGCCCCTCCACCGGCACCCGCTCGTCGACGCCGTGGAACATGCCCGCGAAGTCCAGCTCCGGCGGCAGCTTGAGCGGCGCGAAGCCGAAGCCGCGGATGCCCAGGTCGTCGAAGGACTTCGCGTCCGTACCGCCGGAGAGCATGTACGGGACGGCCTTCGCGGTCGGGTCCTCGGCGAGCAGCGAGGACTGCATGGCCTCGACGAGCGCGCCGTCGAAGGAGGTCTCCAGCGCCTTGTCCGAGTGGACGTCCTCGCGCTTGACCTTCGGGCCGAGGATCCGGTCGAGGTCGGCGAGGAACTCCTCCTCGTAGCCGGGCAGGAACCGCCCGTCGATGTTCGCGGTGGCCTCGCCGGGGATGACGTTGACCTTGTAACCGGCGTTCAGCTGCGTCGGGTTGGCCGTGTTGCTGAGGGTCGCGCCGATGAGCTTGGCGATGCCGCCGAGCCGCTTGAGCGTGGCCTCCATGTCCTCGGGGTCGAGCGGGGTGCCGAGCGCGTCGCCGAGTTCGTCGAGGAACGCCCGGGTCGTCTTGGTGACCCGCACCGGGAACTTGTGCCGGCCCACCCGCGCGACGGCTTCCGACAACTCGGTGATCGCGTTGTCCCGGTGGATCATCGACCCGTGCCCGGCGGTACCGGCCACGGTCAGCTTCATCCAGTGCATGCCCTTCTCGGCCGTCTGGATCAGATAGAGCCGCCGCTCCTCGCTCACCGTGAACGAGAACCCGCCCACCTCGCTGATGCCCTCGGTGACGCCGTCGAACAGCTCCCGGTGGTTGTCGACGAGGTGCCGCCCACCGTACGTACCGCCCGCCTCCTCGTCAGCGAGGAAGGCGACCACGATGTCGCGCGGGGGCCGGCGCCCGCTGCGCAGCCGGTCGCGGACGACCGCCAGGGTCATCGCGTCCATGTCCTTCATGTCGACCGCGCCGCGCCCCCACACGCACCCGTCCGCGACCTCGCCGGAGAAGGGGTGGTGGGTCCAGTCCGCCGCGTTCGCCGGTACGACGTCCAGGTGGCCGTGGATGAGGAGCGCGGGCCGGGACGGGTCCGTGCCCTCGATCCGGGCCACCGTGGAGGCGCGTCCCGGGTGCGACTCGAAGATCTTCGGTTCGAGGCCCACCTCGGCGAGCTGCTCGGCGACGTACTCGGCCGCCTTGCGCTCCCCGGGGCCCGAGTGGTCGCCGTAGTTGCTGGTGTCGATCCGGATCAGCTCGCGGCAGAGGTCCACGACCTCGTCCTCACCGGTGACGCCCTTGGCCGTGTCCGTGTCGCTCACGCTGCTTCCTCCCACTGTCACTGCTGGTGGTCCTCCCCCATCCTCTCTCCCCATCGCGCCGCACCCCAAGGGCGGTCCCGGCCCGTCACACGCCGTTCACGCGGGACGCGAGTGGGAACAGGGGGTGATCGGCCACCCCTGGAAGCCTGGTAATGTTTCCTTCGTCGCCGCGGGGGAAACCACGCGCGACAGACACCTTGTCCGGGTGGCGGAATGGCAGACGCGCTAGCTTGAGGTGCTAGTGCCCTTTATCGGGCGTGGGGGTTCAAGTCCCCCCTCGGACACATCGCAGGCGAGGGCCGCGACCACCAAGGTCGCGGCCCTCGCCGCATTTGTGGGGGATGTCTCCTTCGCTTCGAAGATCACCAGGTCAGAGCGTTGCCGGACGCTCACGGAGCGCCCCCGTTCGGCTCCCCCGAGTGGCCGTCGGCAGGCCAGGAGCCTAGCGTCGTACTAAAATTTCCGGCTTGTTACGGAACGGAGCTGGAGCTGGACAACCCCAGGCATACCTGCGGGCCCGCCAGCACCCCGGAAGTTACCGGGTTCGAGACGCGAGGACCGATGGCAGCCATACACGAGAGCAGTGCTCTCGGGCTCGACGAAGAGATCCGCACACAGTTCGGCGATACGGCACGTTTCTCCGCGGCGCCCGCCGCCTCGGCCCGCACCCTTGTCGACATCCTCGACGCGTCGGTGCGGTCGTATCCCGACGAGCTCGCCCTGGACGACGGCACCGTCCGCCTCACCTACCGTGCGCTGGCCGTCGAGGTGGAGACCCTGCGCCGCACCCTGGCCGCGGCCGGTGTCGGCCTCGGCGACCGGGTCGGCGTGCGCGTCCCGTCCGGGACCAATGACCTCTACGTCGCGATCCTCGCCGTACTCGCCGTCGGTGCCGCCTACGTCCCCGTGGACGCCGAGGACCCGGACGAGCGGGCCGAGCTGGTGTTCGGCGAGGCCGACGTGCGGGCCGTCATCGGCGCCGAGCACGCGCTGACCGTCCTCGGGCACAGTGACGCCCCGGCCGCCCGGCCCGGTGTCGAGCAGGACGCGTGGATCATCTTCACCTCCGGCTCCACCGGCAAGCCCAAGGGCGTCGCCGTCTCGCACCGCAGCGCGGCGGCTTTCGTCGACGCCGAGGCGGCGCTGTTCCTCTCCGACGACCCCATCGGTCCGGGTGACAGGGTCATGGCGGGGCTGTCCGTCGCCTTCGACGCGTCCTGCGAGGAGATGTGGCTGGCCTGGCGCTACGGCGCCTGCCTGGTGCCCGTGCCGCGCTCCCAGGTCCGCAGCGGCGCCGACCTCGGCCCCTGGCTGGTCGAGCAGGACATCAGCGTCGTCTCGACCGTGCCGACCCTGGCCTCCCTCTGGGAGCCGGAGGCGCTGAACGACGTACGCCTGCTGATCTTCGGCGGTGAGGCCTGCCCGCCCGAGCTGGTGCAGCGGCTTGTCACCGAGGGCCGCGAGGTCTGGAACACGTACGGACCGACCGAGGCGACCGTCGTCGCCTGCGCCTCCCTCATGACCGGCGACGAGCCGATCCGTATCGGACTCCCCCTGAACGGCTGGGAGTTGGCCGTCGTCGACGAGGCCGGGGTGCCCGTACCGATGGGCAGCAGTGGGCAGTTGGTGATCGGTGGCGTCGGTCTCGCCCGCTACCTCGACCCCGAGAAGGACGCGGAGAAGTACGCGCCCCTCGAATCGCTCGGCTGGGAACGGGCGTACCGCAGTGGCGACTTGGTCAAGGCCGAGCCCGAGGGACTGATCTTCCTCGGCCGCGCCGACGAGCAGATCAAGCTCGGCGGACGCCGGATCGAACTCGGCGAGGTCGACGCGGCGCTTCAGGCACTCCCCGGAGTGGCCGGAGCAGCTGCCGCCGTACGGACCGCGCGCAGTGGCAATCAACTCCTCGTCGGCTACGTCGTCACCCAGGAAGGCTGGGACCAGGCCGCAGCCGTCGAGAAGCTGCGGGCCGAACTCCCCGCCGCCCTCGTGCCGTTGATCGCCCCGGTCGAGGACCTCCCGACCCGCACCTCCGGCAAGGTCGACCGCAACGCACTCCCGTGGCCGCTCGAAGGCCTGGAGACCGGCGGCGCCAAGGAGCAGCTCTACGGCACGGAGGCCTGGCTCGCCGAGCAGTGGGGCGAGGTGCTCGGTATCCCCGTGAGCAGCGCGGCCGACGACTTCTTCGCGATCGGCGGAAGCAGCCTGGCCGCCGCGCAGTTGACGACGCGACTGCGCTCCCGTTACCCGAGCGCGGCCGTCCTCGACATCTATCAGCAGCCGACGCTGCGCAAGTTGGCCCGGCACCTGGAGGACTCGGCGCAGGGCGACGGCACCGCACGGGTGATCGCCCTGGTGCCGACCCGCGCCAAGGTGATCCAACTCCTCGCGCTGGTCCCCCTGTTCACCCTGGTCGGCCTGCGCTGGACGGTGGCACTGGCCGCGCTCGGCAATGTGCTGGGCGGCTACGCCTGGCTGCCGACCGCCTCGTGGTGGCTGGTCGGCGCGGGTGCACTTCTCCTCTTCAGCCCGCCCGGACGGCTCGCGATCGCCGCGGGCGGTGCGCGGCTGCTGCTGCGTGGCGTGAAGCCGGGTCGCTACGACCGTGGTGGCAGCGTGCATCTGCGGCTGTGGGCGGCGGAGCGGCTGGCCGAGTTCAGCGGGGCGACCTCGCTGACGGGCTCGTGGCTGGAGCGGTACGCACGTGCCCTCGGCGCCAAGATCGGCCCGGACGTGGATCTGCACTCCCTCCCGCCGGTCACCGGCATGCTCAAGCTGGGCCGGGGTGCCGCGGTCGAGTCCGAGGTGGACCTGTCCGGCTACTGGCTGGACGGCGACCGGCTGGAGATCGGCCCGGTCAAGGTCGGCGCGCACGCCGTCGTCGGCACGCGCAGCATGCTGTTCCCCGGCGCCCGGGTGGGCAAGCGGGCCGAGGTGGCGCCGGGTTCGGCGGTCACCGGTACGGTCCCGACCGGCCAGCGCTGGGCGGGCGCACCCGCGGTCAAGCTCGGCAAGGCCAAGCGCAACTGGCCCAAGGAGCGCCCGCAGCGGGGCACGTACTGGCGTGTGATGTACGGCGTGACGGGCTTCGCGCTCACCATGCTGCCCGTGGTCTCCGGTGCCGTAGCACTGCTGGTGGCGAGCGCGTTCATCGCGCCCGGTGACGGTCTCGGCGAGGCCCTGCGGGGCGCGGCGATCGCGCTGGTCCCCGCGACGCTCGCCTTCGGGCTGACGTACGCGCTGCTGATTTTGATCGGTGTACGGCTGCTCAGCCTGAGGCTGCGCGAGGGTACGCACCCGACGCACAGCCGGATCGGCTGGCAGGCGTGGACCGTGACACAGCTGATGGACCTCTCCCGCGAGACCCTGTTCCCGCTGTACGCCGGGCTCGCCACGCCGGTGTGGCTGCGGCTGCTCGGGATGCGGATCGGGCGGGGCGCCGAGGTGTCGACCGTGCTCGCGCTGCCGAGCCTGACGACCGTCGGTGAGGGTGCGTTCCTGGCCGACGACACGTTGACCGCGCCGTACGAACTCGGTGGCGGCTGGGTGCACATCGGGCGGGCCGAGATCGGGCGGCGGGCATTCCTGGGGAACTCCGGGATGACCGCGCCCGGGCGGAGCGTGCCGGACGGCGGGCTCGTCGGGGTGTTGTCGGCGACGCCGAAGAAGGCGAAGAAGGGCACGTCGTACCTGGGGCTGCCGCCGGTGAAGCTGCCGCGCAGCACGAGCGGCGGCGACCAGAGCCGGACGTACGACCCGCCGGCCAAGCTGCTGTGGGCGCGCGGGCTGGTCGAGCTGTGCCGGATCGTGCCGGTGTTCTGCTCGGCCGGTCTTGCCGTGCTGACGGTGGCCGCGCTGAGTGCGCTGGGGGTGTGGGCGCCGCTGCTGTCGGGGCTGGTGCTGCTGGCGGTGGGCGCTGCGGCCGGACTGATCTCGATCATCGCCAAGTGGACCCTCGTGGGGCGGCACCGCGGTGCCGAGCACCCGCTGTGGAGCGGTTACGTGTGGCGCAACGAGCTGGCGGACACCTTCGTCGAGGTCGTGGCGGTGCCGTGGCTGGCCGGTTCCGTGCCGGGTACTCCGGTGCTGACGGCCTGGCTGCGCGGGCTCGGCGCGCACATCGGCAAGGGTGTCTGGGTGGAGAGCTACTGGCTGCCGGAGACCGACCTGGTGACCCTGGAGGACGCCTCCACAGTGAACCGTGGTTGTGTGCTCCAGACCCACCTCTTCCACGACCGGATCTTGCGGACGGATACTGTGGTCCTCCGTGAGGGCGCGACGCTGGGTCCTGGCGGAATCGTCCTGCCCGGCAGCGAGGTCGGGGCGCGCACCACTCTGGGGCCCGCGTCGCTCGTGATGGCGGGGGAGTCCGTCCCGGACGACACCCGCTGGCTGGGCAATCCGATCGAGTCATGGCGACCCTGAACACAGGTCACGCGGCGTCGGCTTCGGAGGGCGGTGCACGGGTACGAGATACGAGCACAGCGCAGGGAGCAGACGCAGCAGTGACCGTTCAGCAGGCGGCGGGTCCGGACCCGTACTTCCCGGCAAACGGCGATGCCCGCTACCGGGTGCACCGCTATGAGCTCACGCTGGACTACCGTCCCGGCCCCAACCGTCTCTCCGGCACGGCGCGTATCAACGCCATAGCGGGCCGTGCGCCGCTGCCCGAATTCCAGCTGAACCTGGGCGACTTCAAGATCGGCCGGATCCGGGTGGACGGCCGCCAGCCGCACTACACGCACCGCGGCGGCCGACTCCGTGTCCGGCCCGCGAAGCCGCTGCGGGCTGGTGCCGCGTTCACCGTGGAGGTCCACTGGTCGGGCAACCCCAAGCCGGTCGCCAGCCCCTGGGGCGGCCTGGGTTGGGAGGAGCTGACCGACGGCGCGCTGGTGGCGAGCCAGCCGATCGGGGCGCCGTCCTGGTACCCGTGCAACGACCGCCCCGCGGACAAGGCGTCGTACCAGATCTCGATCACCACACCGTCGGCGTACGCGGTGGTGGCGGGCGGTCGCCTCCTCACCCGAACTACCAAGGCTTCTACGACCACTTGGGTGTACGAGCAGTCGGCGCCGACGTCGAGTTATCTGGTCGGGCTGTCGATCGGGAAGTACCAGACGGTGCTGCTGGGCGACCCGGGTCTGGGTGGCGTCCCACAGCACGGGCACATCCCGTCGGACCTACTCCCGGAGTTCTCAAGGGACTTCGCGCGGCAGCCCGCGATGATGGAGCTGTTCCAGGACCTGTTCGGGCCCTACCCCTTCGACGAGTACGCGGTCGTCGTGACGGAAGAGGAACTCGATGTCCCCGTCGAGGCACAGGGGTTGTCGCTGTTCGGCGCCAACCACGTTGACGGGGCCCGGGGTTCGGAACGGCTCGTCGCGCACGAGCTGGCCCACCAGTGGTTCGGTAACAGCGTCTCCATCGCCGACTGGCGGCACATCTGGCTGAACGAGGGCTTCGCGAAGTACGCGGAGTGGCTGTGGTCCGAGCGCTCGGGCGGCCGTACGGCCCATCAACACGCCGCCGCCGCGCACCGGTTGCTCTCCACGCTCCCCCAGGACCTGCGCCTCGCCGACCCCGGCCGCAAGTCGATGTTCGACGACCGGCTCTACGAACGCGGCGGGGTCACCGTCCACGCGGTGCGCTGCGCGCTGGGTGACATCGCGTTCTTCCGGATGCTGCGGGGGTGGGCGAGCCTGCATCGCAACGGCACGGTGACGACGGCCACGTTCACGTCTCACGCGTCCCGGTTCACGTCCGAGTCGTTGGACCAGCTTTTCGAGGCGTGGGTGTACGGGACGCGGTTGCCGCCGATGCCTTCGGCCGAGACGGGGATCGCGGTCTGAGTTCTCAACTCCGTTGCCAGTGGGGAACTGACGGAGTATCAAGTGCTTTCACGGGGGTGAGGTCATGGCAGCCGCATGGGCCCGAGGGCGCGCGGAGACGGGTGAATGGCTGGAGGTCTACGGGGAGACCGAGCCCCAATCCGTCCCGCTGGAGCAGATGTTCGCCACGGGATCGGACAGGGCGACCCCTTTCACGGGATATCTCTACGTCTGGACGCTCGGGTACACGGAGCACGCGCCGGACGCGAAGGTCACGCTGCTGTTCCCGGCCATGGGCGATTGGCGGGTGAAGGACGTCCAGGCCATCGTGTACCACCTGCCACCGGTGGCGGACGAGCGGGCGTGGCGGACCACACTGGCCAGGGACCTGCGGGCGGCCGGCCCGGTACTGGAGACCGCCGGCAAGCTCACGGCCGACCTGGTCGGTTTCCCCGAACTCAACGCGATCACGTCCGCCGCGGCCCACTTGAGGGCGCGCAGCGCGCCCCAGATGCCGGACGAGGAGTGGTTCGTCAAGAGAGTGCACCGCAGCCTCGCCGGGATCCTGCACCAGGGAGTCGAGTGGACGCTCCCGGCGAACTTCGTGAAACAGATCGGGACCCGGGTCACCGGCGCCCTCCTCGTCCAGTTCGTCGGCGCGGCACCCGCGTACGAGGCGAGTGATCCTCCTGGCGGCGAGCCGTTGCCCCTCCTGGCCTGCGCGACTCTCACGCGCGACAAGGAGATGCGGCTGCCCGAGGACGCCTACGTCCGGCTGCCACTCCGCGTCACCCCGGAACGCCCGCGAACGTAGCCCCGGCACAATATGCCCATGACCCCACGCACCAACTGCCCCTGCGGCCTCCCCCAGCCCTACGAAGAGTGCTGCGGCCGCTACCACTCAGGCACCGCCACCGCCCCCACCGCCGAGGCGTTGATGCGCTCGCGCTACTCCGCCTTCGTCCGGCTGAACGCGCCCTACCTGCTGCGCAGTTGGCATCCCCGGACGCGCCCCGCCGAGCCCCTCGATCTCGATCCGGGGATGCGGTGGACCGGGCTGGAGATCCTGGAGACGGGTGGCGGGACGGCGTTCCATTCGGCGGGGACCGTGACGTTCCGGGCGTCCTACAAGGGCGGTGCGATCCATGAGCGGAGCCGGTTCGAGCGGGTCGACGGGGCGTGGGTGTACCTCGACGGGGAGTTCCTCGACGACTGAGCAGTTGCGGGGACAGAGGGTCTACGGCGCCAGGATGTCCAGTTCCTGGAGCGCCCCGACCGTGATCTCGCGGGTCAGGGTCTCCGCGCGGAGGGCGTCGCCCTCGCGGACCGCCTCCGCGACCTGGACGTGCAGGGTGACGGCGGCCGGGTCGGGGTCCTCGAACATGACCTCGTGGTGGGTGCGGCCGGCGAGGACCTCGGTGACGACATCGCCGAGGCGGGCGAACATTTCGTTGCCGGAGGCGGCCAGGATCACCCGGTGGAAGGCCACGTCGTGGACGAGGTAGGCCTCCAGTTTGTGGCCGCGGGAGTTGGCCACCATGCCGATCGCGCACTCGGTGAGTTCCGCGCACTGTTCCGCCGTAGCGAACTTGGCGGCCAGGCCGGCCGCGATCGGCTCGACCGCCGAGCGCAGCACCGTGAGTGAGCGCAGTTGCTGCGGGCGGTCGGCGCCGGCCAGGCGCCAGCGGATGACCTGCGGGTCGTAGACATTCCACGCGGCCTTGGGCCGTACGGTGACGCCCACGCGGCGGCGGGACTCGACCAGGTGCATGGATTCGAGGACGCGGACCGCCTCGCGCATCACGGAGCGGGACACCTCGAAGTCCTTGGCGAGCTCGTCCGTGCGCAGGACACTGCCCGGCGGGTACTCGCCCGCGGTGATGGCGGGGCCGAGGGAGTCGAGTACGCGGCCGTGCAAGCCGCGGCCCGGAGTGGTCATGCACTCAGCGTACGGGGCACATCACGGAACCAAAAAGTCAGACTTATATGTCACAGACTCTTGAATTCGTCGTACCTAATCGGTTTCAGTGGGATCGACATCAGGTGTCGACCGAGACAGTGAGGCAGCGATGCGTACCCCCCATGTCGTCGTGGTCATGGGCGTAGCGGGCACCGGGAAGACCACCATCGGTCCCCTGCTCGCGGCCCGGCTCGGCGTTCCGTACGCCGAGGGCGACGACTTCCACCCGCAGGCCAACATCGCCAAGATGTCGGCCGGTGTCCCGCTGACCGACGAGGACCGGTGGCCGTGGCTGGACGCCATCGGCGACTGGGCACACGGGCGTGCGGGGCTCGGCGGGGTGGTGAGTAGTTCGGCGCTGAAGCGGTCTTACCGTGACCGGCTGCGGGCCGCCGCTCCCGGGGTCGTCTTCGTGCACCTCACCGGCGACCGCGCGCTCATCGAGGACCGGATGGCGCACCGGCACGGGCACTTCATGCCGACCGCGCTGCTCGACTCGCAGTTCGCCACGCTCCAGCCGCTGGAGGCCGACGAGGCGGGTGTCGCCGTGGACGTCACCGGCAGCCCGGAGCAGATCACCGAGCGGGCGACGACCGCGCTCGCGCAGGTTCCCGAGCCGACCTCCTAGCACCCCGCACTTGTAACCCCTCCCCCGTATCCCCCGTATCCGCAAGGAATCCACCGTGACCAGACTCAGCGTCGAGATGCTGGCAGCGGACCCCGTCGAGCCCATCACCTCGGCCGGCCACGCTCAGCTGGGCATCGCCGTACTGGCGGGCATCGCCGTCATCGTCCTGCTCATCACCAAGTTCAAGATGCACGCCTTCCTGGCGCTGACCATCGGCTCGCTCGCGCTCGGCGCGTTCGCCGGGGCGCCGCTGGACAAGGCCATCACCAGTTTCACCACCGGGCTCGGTTCGACCGTCGCCGGTGTGGGCGTGTTGATCGCGCTGGGCGCGATCCTCGGCAAGCTGCTCGCCGACTCGGGCGGCGCGGACCAGATCGTCGACACGATCCTCGCGAAGGCCAGTCCCCGGTCGATGCCGTGGGCGATGGTGCTGATCGCCTCGGTGATCGGGCTGCCGCTGTTCTTCGAGGTCGGCATCGTGCTGCTGATCCCGGTCGTGCTGATGGTCGCCAAGCGCGGCAACTACTCGCTCATGCGGATCGGCATCCCCGCGCTGGCCGGCTTGTCGGTCATGCACGGCCTCATTCCGCCGCACCCCGGGCCGCTGGTCGCCGTCGACGCGCTCAAGGCCAACCTCGGTCTGACCCTCGCGCTCGGCGTGCTGGTCGCGATCCCGACCGTGATCATCGCGGGTCCGCTGTTCTCGAAGGTCGCCGCACGCTGGGTGGACGTACAGGCTCCTGACCGAATGATCCCCGCCCGCCCCTCCGAGGACCTGAAGAACCGTCCCGGCTTCGGCGCGACCCTCGCCACGATCCTGCTGCCGGTCGTGCTGATGCTCTCCAAGGCGCTGGTCGACATCGTCGTGGACGACCCCGAGCACACCGTCCAGCGCGTCTTCGACGTCATCGGCTCGCCGCTGATCGCGCTGCTCGCGGCCGTCATCGTCGGCATGTTCACGCTGGGCCGCCCGGCGGGCTTCACCAAGGAGCGGCTGTCCTCGACCGTCGAGAAGGGCCTGATGCCGATCGCGGGCATCCTCCTCATCGTCGGCGCGGGCGGCGGTTTCAAGCAGACGCTGATCGACTCCGGTGTCGGCCAGATGATCCTGGACATCTCCAAGGACTGGTCGATCCCGGCGCTGCTGCTGGCCTGGCTTATCGCGGTGGCGATCCGGCTGGCGACCGGTTCGGCGACGGTGGCCACCATCTCGGCGGCCGGTCTGGTCGCCCCGCTGGCCGCCGACATGTCGAGCGCCCACACCGCTCTGCTGGTGCTGGCGATCGGCGCGGGCTCGCTCTTCTTCAGCCACGTCAACGACGCCGGTTTCTGGCTGGTGAAGGAGTACTTCGGCCTGAGCGTCGGCCAGACCCTCAAGACCTGGTCCGTCATGGAGACCATCATCTCGGTCGTCGCCGGCGGACTGATCCTCCTCCTCTCACTGATCATCTAGGGGTACGGGAATGAGTCATCCTCTCTTCGACATCAGTGGTCGTACGGCCCTGGTCACCGGTTCCAGCCGGGGCATCGGACTCGCCCTGGCGCAGGGCCTGTTGGAGGCCGGCTGCACGGTCGTCCTGAACGGCCGGGACGGCGAACGCCTCACCAAGGCCGCCGCCGGACTGCCCGGCGAGGTCCACACGGCCGCCTTCGACGTGACCGACGGTCCGTCAGTGGCCGCCGGAATCGCGGACGTCGAGGACCGGGTCGGCCCGCTGGACATCCTGGTGAACAACGCGGGCATGCAACTGCGCGCCCCGCTCCTGGAGTTCACCGACTCCGACTGGCACCGCATCATCGACACCAACCTCACCAGCGCGTTCCTGGTCGGCCGTGAGACGGCCCGTCGGATGACGGAACGCGGCCACGGGAAGATCATCAACATCTGCTCGCTGCAGAGCGAGGTGGTCCGCCCCGGCATCGCGCCCTACGCGGCCACCAAGGGCGCGTTGAAGATGCTCACCAAGGGCATGTGCGCGGACTGGGGCCCGAGCGGCGTGCAGGTCAACGGTCTCGGCCCCGGCTACATCGAGACGGAACTGACCCAACCCCTGGTCCAGGACGAGGAGTTCAGCGCCTGGGTGCGCAAGCGGACCCCGGCCGGCCGCTGGGGCACCACGGACGACCTGGTCGGCGGGGTGCTGTTCCTGGCATCGCCCGCCGCGGACTTCGTGAGCGGACAGATCCTTTACGTCGACGGCGGCATGACGAGCGTGCTGTAGAGAACGGGAGTCCGGACATGCTGGGTTGTGTGATTCATGGTCAGGACGACCTGCGGGTCGACGAGTTGACGGTCCCGGAGCCCGGCCCCGGCCAGGCCCTGGTCGCCGTCCGCTACGGCGGCGTCTGCGGCTCCGACCTCCACTACTGGCGCCACGGCGGCGTCGGCGACTTCCGCCTCAAGGAACCGATGCTGCTCGGCCACGAGGTGGTCGGCACGGTCGTGTCCTACGGCCCCGGTGCCACAGGTCCCGTCCCCGGTACGGCAGTTGCCGTGCACCCGGCGACCCCGTGTGGGGTGTGCCCCGAGTGCGTGGACGGTCGCCGCAACGTGTGCCGGGACACCGCGTACCTGGGCAGCGCGGCCCGCTTCCCGCACGTACAGGGCGGATTCGCGGCCCAAGTCACCGTCCCCGCCGAGCAGTTGAGGGCGATCCCGGCGGGCCTGGAGCTGCGCCGGGCCGCCCTCGCGGAACCGCTCTCCGTCGCGCTGCACGCCGTACACCGGGCCGGGGACGTACGGGGACGCCATGTGCTGGTCACCGGCGCGGGCCCGATCGGCTGTCTGGTCGTCGCGGCGGCGAAGGCGGCCGGTGCGGCCCACGTGACGGTAACGGACCTGCTCCCGGCGGCACTTCGGTACGCCACGGCGGCCGGCGCCGACACCGTCGTACGGGCCGACGACCTGGACGACTCCGGGTGGCCGTCCGAGGTGGACCTCGCGATCGAGGCGTCCGGGGTGGCGGCCGGCCTCGACACCTGTCTGCGGCTCGTGCGGCGGGGCGGGGTGGTCGTGCAGCTCGGGATGTTGCCGCCGGGGCAGAGTCCCTTCGCGGGGAACCTGGTCGTCAGCAGGGAGATCGAGCTGCGCGGGGCGTTCCGCTTCGACGAGGAGTTCAACGACGCGCTCCAACTCCTCGCGGTGGAGCCCGCGTTCGACGCTTTGGTCAGCGCGGTGGTGCCGGTACGGGACGCAGAGTCGGCGTTCGCCCTGGCGGCCGACCGGAGCCGGTCGTGCAAGGTACTGCTGGACTTCGGGGACTGAGCAGGGGCGACCAGCACACCGACCAAGGCTTCAACCACTACACCCAAGGCTTCAACTACGGCTTCCAGAGCGGGTGTTCCCGCTTCGCCCACTCCCTGCTCACCGACCCCGTGCGCAGGCCCGCCCTCGCCTCCGGGTCGCCAAGGGCCATGCCGATGTGTCCGCCCAGCACGATGCCGATCGTCAGGGCGAGCCAGTCGTGGACGAAGGTCGCGCTGGTGCGCCACATGATCGGGGTGAGATGGGTGAACCACATCATCAGGCCCGTGCCGAGCATCACCAGCGTGGCGCCGGCGATCCAGTTGGCGTAGATCTTCTGGCCGGCGTTGAACTTGCCTGCCGGGCGCGCCGATCGGCGTTTGTCGCGCATCAGGGCGCCGCGCAGCCAGACGCGGTCGTGCGGGCCGAAGCGGTTGAGGAAGCCGAGGTTGACGCGGAAGCCTCGGGAGAAGAGGCCGAAGAGGACGGGGACGGGGAGCGCGACCCCGGCCAACTCGTGGATGCGGACGACGAGTTCACGGCGGCCGACGAGTTCGGCGAACTCCGGGATGTACAGGCAGGCCGCCGTGGCCACGCAGATGCCCATCAGCGCGGCCGTCGTCCGGTGCACCCAGCGCTCGGTGCCGCCGAAGCGGCGGACGCGGGCGGACGGTTCCGTCCGCGGGGGCTGGGCTTCAGCTCGTAGGGTCATCGTCGCGTCCGTTCGACTTGCCGACCCAGGCGTCGACGTCGTAGCCCCGATCCTCCCAGTAGCCGGGCTTCACATGCTCGGTGACCGTGATGCCGGAGAGCCACTTTGCGGACTTGTAGAAGTACATGGGGGCG
>Ga0307515_10002297_pt1 | contig 41800 bp, 48 predicted proteins | sample 17_EM_MG_FD_194513 | JGI IMG/M metagenome (GOLD analysis project Ga0307515, IMG submission 194513) | Populus trichocarpa ectomycorrhiza microbial communities from riparian zone in the Pacific Northwest, United States - 17_EM | ecosystem: Host-associated > Plants > Roots > Unclassified | place... | reverse complement strand
TCATTATTGAGACACCATAGTTACTTGCATTTTGAATATGCTTAGCAAAGTGTGGGTGGAGATTTGGTATTTCTGACTGGGCTTTCCTGCTGGCAAAGCCAGCATCCCAGCCACTTTCCCTTCCCAAGGTGGACTGAAAATCGCCTGTGGCTCTAGCTCTGGCTGAGGCGTACAGATATGCCCTCCTTGACGTTCAATGAAGTGGGTTTTAGCCTTCTTCACTAAGAGAGCTGTGTGATGGATATAGGTATCCCCCCTCTGAGTCTCAACTCTTGGGCACATTGCAGATGGAATTCCTTGTGTGTAATGATATTTGGACCTCAGGGCATGTCCTTAGCACCAAGCTTAAAGGATATTTTGGGGGGTTATGGGCAGAGTTGTCCATCTGGGCTGCACAGTGACATTTTCGAGTTTTAGGGGAGCTAATCTTGAGACAACTCTCCCAACAAAAACTGCCCTTTTTATCGGCACCCCATTCCTGTACAGTCCTTAATTTCTGCCAAAATACTCTCAACACATAAGAAAGTAAGTTTATAATGCTCCCAGGACACCCCCACAAAGTTGTGGTTGTGTCCCTAAACATTTGCGGGTGGGGAGTCGGTTGCCATGCCCCAACGGGCCGGGAATGCCAAAGTTAAGATCCAGGGGATAACGGACAGCTGGTGTAAGTAGAGCGATATATGACCAGTTTATCGCTTCCTGTAATGGGAAACCTCCATTGTTGACCAAGGCATTTGGCCGCACACTCCGCAAAACGGAACATCATGATGTTGTCAGCTCTGTGATATTCACAAATGAATTTAGTGATACCCATCCCTGGGAGTTGACGAGCCAGGCTGTAATTACCTTAGTGGAGGTTACGGAAGCATATATGGTTGAGGTACTAGCTGATTCTTATTGTTAGCAGCAGCAACAAATTTCTTGTAGCTTTTCATAATGTCTGCTACTATGGTAATGGAAGGAGGCCGGGTACAGCTGGAACAGTCCTACATGTGCCTGGCCTTCAGAATGGCCAAAATAGCAAAAGGAGGGTTTTCGCATGCCGCAGAAGAGAAAACGTAATATCTGATCAAGCAACCTCACGCTGAAGTCCGAGAAGAGAAGCTGCAGGGAGTTGAGTTTCCTGGGCATAAGATGGTGAAAACTACGGTAGAAAGACACCCGGCAATGCATCATCAACACCACTGGGACGGATGCCTTCCTCGCCAAAGTGGCACTGCAAACAATCCGCAGAACTGCTGGAGAGGCAAAGGAACAGGTGCACCTCCACCCAACTAATGCAGACAGTCAACTCCAGAGCTGATGCCACCTCTGCCCAGAACCCGACCTGCACCACCCAGTAACAATGCCAGAGCCCAATGTTCCCAAATCATCAATTTGCCGGCCGGATATGTGTATTCACATACTTCTCAGAGTAGCGCTGAATGTTTTACTCATGACACATATGCCCAGGATAGCCAGCACAATACAGATTTTGATCCAGATATGCTGACTGATGAAGGAACATCCACTCGTTAGTACACCATCTGCTGTGTGGTAATGCAGCAAACATCCATTTTGAAGACGGGAGTGGCCTGTTGAGCAAACCACCAAGTGATGATGAGCATTGATCGAAAGGAACAGGATTTTGGAGTTCATTATTAGGTACAATTAGCAGATACTGTAATGTATATTGTTAAGGATATATTTATATGTATTATTAAAGAACAATGTACTGATTAGGGAGAAAGTAAATGAAAATGCTAGAAAGGCTGCCAAAACAATGTGACTGATGGACTATGCCAAATCAATTGATTGCATATTGCGGATACGCCCATGGTTAAATGAGCATCAATGGAGCGTCAACAACACTAGGTCATGTAAGTCTGGTCATTAAAAATTGATTTGGTTGTGGTTATACATGCTTGATGTATTGGCTCCCTTTATAGGCAAAATTTTCCAGCGACATGCTCCCTACCTCATCTTGAAAATGAACGTCAACAGAGTGTCAATGATTTTTGGTCTTCTAGGCAAGGTAATTGTAGAGTCATTTGATCGCTATGTAGCATAACCACTGTATTGGCTGCCTTTATAGGCAAAACACCAAGCGACACGGTCACTGCTCCATTCTGACAATGAGTGTCAACTGAGTGTCACCGATTTTTGGCTTTGCATCTTGGGTTTTCGAACTGTTGATTTGTGGTAATAATTCATATACGATGTATGTGCAGCCTTTTAACGCAAAACAATGGTTGAGATGTTCCTTACCCCATCATGAAAATGAGCGTCAACCACTTTTAGTCTTCTAAGTCAGCTAATTACAAAGTGATCTGGTAGTGGTTAGGCATAATGAATATAATGGCTGCCGTTATAGGTGAAAAAGACAGCGACACGGTCATTGCCCCATTCTGAAACTGAGTTTCAACTTAGCATCAGCGTTTTTTGGCTTTGCATCTTGGGTTATCTAAGTGGCGATTGGTTGCAGACATCCATCAATGAGGTATTAGCTGCCTTTAGTGTCAAACGCAACAGTGGCATGCTCCCTGCCCCATCCTGAAAATGAGTGTCAACGGAGTCTCAATGATTTTTTGTCTTGTATCTTTGGTAATCTAAGTGTAGCTGTATAGCACTAATTCATATATCATGTAATGGCGGCCTTTTCAAATTAAACAGTGCACGATATCTTTGTTACCCCACCTTGAAAACGATCGTCAACAGTGCGTCATCATTTTTTGGTCTTGTATATTGTGTATTCAAGGCATCGATCAGATAGATGAGATCATAACAGAACCATTGACCGCCTTAGGACTCATAAATACAAGACACAAAAGGAAATGATTCATTCCAAAATAACCGATGTCACAATGTGCAAAGTGATCAAACAGGTATTCCTGGATGTTAATTAAGTGAGTTTGATCAAATACAATTCTCATACAGCGAAAGCAAGAGCATTATATGAATCTTCAGACCGACCAGCTGGACAATCTGCTGACAACCCACCAAGTTCAGACTGATCGGAAGATAACGATTGAACCATACCCGAATTGACTGTTTTTGTGTATTGACGACCGGAACCGTTGCTAACACTCCTTGCAAAGACTGCATGCAGTGGTACAATTGCGATAGACAGGGAGATATCGTTTTATTTCAAAATTCTGCACAGGTTCCCAAATTGGGTATAATGTGTAATACTTTGCCTTGATAACAGGCTTCGCATACAATGTTGTAAATTATCTGAAAATGAGGCTTCTTCCATATGACAGGTTGGAAATGGTTCTCAATGAAGGGGATTGAGCTCCTGATTGTTATGATCATTCGTTTGCTTTTGCCACAATTGTTGAGGTAGAGTCTGTGAATGAGACATGTACAACACAGGATATAGTTTGTGATAGAGAGCTATACTTTGATAATTAAAATTTGTATTAATTGTTGGGATCTTTGTATCGCCATAACAGCTTCTGACAGTACATTCAATGGTACAGTAGTGTCTGAATGATCAAACTCAGTCAGCATACAGATAAATTGTAGCCCCAGTATCTATATCAGGAAATGTACAACATTGACTCGGAGTATCCAGGAGTGTGTGAGAGAAGGCAGAGTGTATACTTTCACTAATCAATTTCAGGGAAGAATCTGACCTTAGAAGGGCATTCTGCCCGGCCTTCGAAGTCATTAGTATGACTAATTACTGCTCTGCGCGCAGTATGGGAGTGATTGCAATATATTTGGAAGCATGTGGGAGCACTGGAGAGAACTATGGGGGTGCCTGTGACTGTCACCCACCCAATGTGGGATCCCAAATTTAGTGTTCTTAAGTGGCCTGGTCGGCCTTAGGGGCGGCTTTAAAATGAGGGCTGGGCCGGGCCTGGCAGCTTTCCGGCCGGCCTGGCGGCTTATCTTGGAGGCCTGGCGGCTTTGCTTGGCGGCCGGGCAGCTGTTCTTGGCGGACTAAGACTAAAAAGCATATTTTGTTCGATGGATTATCTGCGGCCTTTCCTAAGAAACTCTCCAAAGTATGAAGCACAGACCATATGCCCCTCAATCATCGTACCACTGCCATTGTCGTATTCCATCCATCAACCGGACGAAGGCTTATGCAGGCTGGGTGGCCAGCTGGGCGGCTTCTGACCCAGGCAGGGCCGGGCCACCCTCACCGCAGGCTTCGGAATGGAGGCTGGGCTGGGCCGGGCCTGCAGGCCGCTAAAAAGCCGGGCTGGGCCGGGCCGCTAAGGAACACTGCCCAAATTAATGCAGAGAGATGCCTGGTTTCTTATGGTTATTCGTGTGGAGAACTGCATGCGGTATCTAAGATTCTTCAGTTGCAGCCAAACAGCAGAATACCCTGTATGGCTAATAGAATGGATGGACTATTATTTATTATCGACTTTTTAACCACACTATGCTACCTGATATCTCATTCAACATTCTATTTCAGGTATTGCTATGTTATGGAATCACATCAAGTGGTGAGTGATTCAAAAGTAAACACAGGTACACAGAAACAGTTACCTGGCTAAGTAATCCAATAATATCAAATGAACACCATGTTAATGTCATCCGCTAAACCTCCCATCTCATCAAAGTTGACAAACACTGACACACTCAATTCATCAACCGCACAAAGGAACCAGTGGCACTCCTTGTATTTGGGAATGATTCGAGCCTAGGGAGTGGTTCAAACTGTATTCCACTGACATTGGGCTCAATTTTGGATATCATACCAATGTTGAATTGAGATGTTAGCTAGCAGTGAGTCAAAAAGGAGTTTGAAAGGCTTAATAATGAATTCGGAGGAAAAGGAAGTGAATCACCAGGAAATTAAAATAGACTGATCTGGAGTGCAGGGTGGACAATGGGAGTACAAATGGTGATGGAGGAGCACAGAATGACATAGAGGGGCACAAATCCAGGCATTGTAGCACCTGCAGGGATTGAGGATCACTTATTCGGTACATTATCCCATCCAAGCTAAGCAGCGCAGAAAGATGGTTGAAGAGTCTAAATAGAAATTGATGTGCATCTAATTGCAGTCAAGGAGGGAATTTGGGAGCTCCCAGTCAGGAGGAGGAGCGCCAAAACAAAAGGGAGCATAATGTACAACATGAACTACAGAAGCAACAATTCAGGCTGAGGAGTGCCGACAGGGATTGAGGAGCATCTATCATAGTGGAGGAGAGCCATGGGGGGGAGGGGTATAATGTGGCCCACCAATGTGTAATTGATGAGAGCAGTGGCTTTTGCAGCAATTAAATCTATCACTGTTGAAGGGCACAATTCACCTTGATATATATCTTCAGAAAACATAACTATAAACTTCTTTCCAGTGGCATATTCAGACAGCACACAATCAATAGCTGTGGCTACAAGTGCTAACATGTGCAGAGTGGCACTTTGAAAGAACTGGGATATAGCAGACTGGTGCCCCATGCCATGGGCGGTGAAGGAAAATTATTACCAAATTATATCGAGACCTTCCATTTGGGTCAACCATAATGTCTTATCAGTGATGACGTTTGACTGATAAGCATTGTCAATTAGGAGCTCTTAAACCTGAATTCAAAGTTCAGTCTCTAAGCTCATATCCAACAGGTGATAATATACAACAGTTTGTTGAGCTCCATCTGCCACTGATCGCACTTAAATAGTACTAATCTTCATTTTCAACTGTGTACATGTTGGGGTTTAGTCATTATCTCAAAACCAACAGAGGAGAATCAAACAGGATGACATCTACTGCTTCTTGGGTTTGCGGATTAGTTTTACACGATGGACAACTGGGCAAATAACACACAGATGGTGAAGCTACAGGAGCACCGGCTAATTCCCCCTGGTGATCCTGAGCTTCAATGGCTAGTTTCCAAGTGTCATCAACCATTGAATACTTCTCATCAGACATGATTGGCAAAGGAGTCTTTGTAAATACAATTGCCTTCATGAACCATTCACTATCTCAAAAGGAGCCTTTTGGTATTGACAAACAATGTGATCTCCACCAGTCATTGTTTGAGGAACATTCTGATGTCCACTGGCCATTGTTTGAGGAACATTCTGGTCTCCACTTGCCCTGGGTATTGGGAGTGCCTGGGCGGCTATAAGCTCAGACTTGCATAACATGTTGATGATTGACATTTGGCTTTTGAACAATAAATGTGCAATGGCCTCGGCTGGATATCATACACGCAGAAGTTTATAGCGTGGAATGAGAGTATCAGCAACACTTTGTGTCTTTGGCAGTGTAACCCTTGTACTTCTTGATCTCTTATTATGGCATGCTTCGCCTAGACATAGAATCTGCAGTGGGTGGTCCAAATCGTCTTTTTGGGTGACAGAAGACACGGTGGACTCTCTGGGGTCTTCAGTTTCATTGTCACTGATCATGTATTCTCATTTGTCATCACCCTGCATTGTAACAATTATTGTGTGGACATTAGCCATCTCCAACATGCTAGTCAAAGGCTGGGTGAGAACTTCAAACATTCGAACAGCAATCATGATTGGCTGTCTTCTTGAATGTGAGTGGAAGTGCTCTCTCATGGTGTGCATTCCAATTCTTCAGAGACTAGTGAATTCTCACCTGGCTGGCTGAAGGTTCCATGATGATGAAGTGAAGATACAGGTTGGGGAATGTAGTGACAATGATATAGGGGTAGATATAGTATGAAGTTTAATAGACTAAGGGGAAAATAGAGTAATGGAGTAACACTTGATGGAGGAGGATGCAGTTTGAGGTGAGCACAGAAAGATTCTGGAACACACTTCGGCAGTTCATATTTATATTGTCGATGATAGTTCTTTGTTATAATTTCCGAAGCATCTGTGGCACTAGATTGCATGGATTCCTCAAGGCCCCATTTCCGAATGTTACTATTCATCTCAAAGTACACTATTGATGCATGAATTGGAGGTTGGTATAAGTGAACTTACCTAGAATTGATGAAGACACACTTGAAGATCTTGACGCACCATAAGAACTCGAGAATGTATTATGGTTCTATCACTCACTTACTCTCATCGCTTGCCATAAAGAGTACTGAAAAATGGATTGATCATGATTACCCCTGAATATGGGTCCACCTAAGGCAGTCATTATACCTCTAGTTCAAGCATATGAAAGGCAAACACATGGCACAGAATTGTCAGTGTGTTGAAACCCTGCAGAAGTTGGATAGAGTTGGGACCTTGGTAACTGGCAACATTTGAAGTTACAAGGGTTCAAACTGAGTATGTTGTTGCTGATAGTCGATAAAGATGCATCTCCAAATGAGGTATACCAGTCAAAAGAACTCCCTATTGTCATGAGATTCTGATGTTTTAGGATTCTGTACCAAGTTAGCGGTCGAATATGCAATACGATGGGCAGAACTTCACTTTCAGCTGTGCATGGCTTCTGAATTCGCAATATGTATTGTACTCAGTTTGAGAAGGCAAACATTTCAGTTTGCAAGAGAGAGACTCAAGATAGAGACTGAACAGGAAGGTAGAAGGAAACTTCCGCAGTAATCTAACCGATTCCAGTTCTCATCAGTGCCATGATTGCTAGCAAATAGATCATCAATAGTCACTCACATTCAGATGTTGGGCATAATATCTAGTACACACTACATCATTTAATCACAAACTCATTAGCTGTCTCAATGCTACAATGTTGACTTAGCATAAGCAGTGGGGTTCAAACTAGTGAATAAGATGATCTACATGGGTAATCAGGATTCATCTGAATGCGGGAAGATGAATGAGAGCCTGCAGTTCAGGTCAATACTGGTGCAGTGAGCATTGCATTGGGATGCACAATTCAATCTAAATTGCTGGAAGTGCAGACTTGTCTTGTTTGGACAGGTACTTGCACTCTCAGAAGCTGCATGTTCTGAACTCAAGCTTTCATCACGATTTGCTTCACATACACTGTTGTGATTGTAAGATTGGGGAAATCAGATATTGTTATTGAGAGATTTGTCATAAACTTGTGTGTGTCAAGATATACAGTGGGCGGGAACTACCAGTCCACAATTGAGTCGCTGAGCACAGACTGCCTGTCAAATTTGATCTCTTCAAGCTCTGTTGATCGAAATATGGTCAAATGATCTATTTTGTGATTGAGTTTTTTCATGGCCCAATCATACATGTAAGTCAAAATGCAGCTATGTCTGCATTAGAAGCATTGCGAATTCAAGCCTGTTTTGACAAAGTGCAGTATATACAATGAGATGGAGTTGCTGGTCATCTGCAGAGTCGCAGAGCAGAAACTGGGTTTTAAAACATTCTCTACAGCTGCAGCTTTATTATGGAGTCTGAATGACAGATGAAATTTTTTGATCTTCAAAACATAGATATGAACATACTTCTTAGTCAATATCCAGTTGGGTGTAGTGACTTATAGCCCAGAGCTGTGCATTTAAGTTAAGTTGGTGGTGGACACCTTCCTCCAAAGGATGAGTTGATGGAGAGCATGACAGTTATGGCATATTAGCAGCATTCTTCGCATACTCATCATGTATAGACGTAGATATTAGCAGGGGCTCAGCACGTTGAGCCGACTGCACCTAACAGTGTAGTGTCTGAAAGATGCCAATCTGTGAGTACAGGAAGCCACATATTTAAAAGCATACAGGGAGGATAAAAACATACTTTGAATGAATTATTCAAGCGTAATGCAAAGTGGGTATACATAAATCAGTGGCTCAGAAGTGCGCCTGGACTAGAATCATATGTTAATAATGACTGGCAGGTTGTCAAGTTTAGCCTTTTGAATAAGATAAGCATATGGTGTCAAATCTAAGATCACCACACTTGACTAGGCAGTGGATCTAATGTGTACCTAAACTGCAATGTTAAGGGATGAAATACTCCGCTACATGTGCTTCAGTTCAGCCTCAAATACACGAGCTGTGGCTGAAGACAATACTCATCGACTTGATATTGTCTAGACAGTACCCATACCCCAGAATGAGTGGATATGTACTCTGCTAGATCTGTCAAATGAGAGTCAAGAAGTGATAGCAATTGTCTGCTGCAACTGACAGTAATTCATTTAACATTTTTAATTCATTAAATTTCCTGAATGATGTTGTGACTCTAGTTTCCAGTGTGTTGGAAACATACCAGTAATATATAATGCGAATCACCCTTGTACGTTCGGGTGCATCTCAAAAGTCAAATACCATTCGCAAATATGAGTATCACATTTCCAAACCAAACATATCCGATGAAGATGAGGAGTGTCTGCATCTTTACATGATTCATATAATAATAACTATATGGTACCACGGAGTTTGACTCAGTTAATGATTTTCTGAAATCAATTTCAATCTACACTCCGCCATTGCACTGGCGCACCTGTTTTCATCTGAGATTACATCATCCAAATGAGACTAGGTTTCAGTTTTCCAAATGTATTTATCATTAACTTGATCTCATATTCAATCACTGTAATCAACTAGCACCAAATGAGATTGAACTGTAACCAATACTACTGTAATCCCCATTAGTGTGTTACTATCAACATAATATGACTATTATGCACCACTCGGTGAGATTGTGTTAGTTGAATGTTCAAAGATGTGTACCTTGACTTCACTGTGCTGAGGACTATCATCCATCCTCACCATCTGACAGCAAAATTGCTCCCTACTCCATATACTACTTCGTATGATCCTTACAAATCTCCAGCATCTGGTAAATCACCCTGGTCATGATGTCTGGTTGGCTTATCAGGTCATGCAGGACTCTCATTTCTGGAACACCAGAGAGCTGCTGGGGATCACTCGCTCTATTATCATAACTACTGGATCCAGTGTTCAATACCCAAGTATGTGCAAGTCCATTTTGCCCCAGCCAGACTGCCAGTGCCAATACCCAGCATGGCTCATTCAGTACTCAGAACATCTTTGTTATTACTGCATAGTTTGCTGCAGTCAGAGTGATGCCTGGCCTACCCACTTTATATGTATTTATGAATATGGAGGGATTTGGTGAATCATGAAATTAGAGCATCATTTCTGTGCTCTCATTGTTGTCCATTTCCACATACATGTAGAAAATATCCATATAATCTGCAAAAAACATCCTGAGCCACCTCTTCAAATGATGACATTGGCCAGCCAGAGGACAAAATAGCACCACATGGCTTATTCGTTGCTTTCAGATTGAGGAAGGAGAGCATTATTATATGCTTCATTGGAGTCAGATTCCAAACACTCGGCCGGGGCATTGACAACCATTGTCAGAAATGTGTTGCTCAGTCACTGGAAGATGGAACAATCTACCGATGCACCAGGGGCCAACGAATTGTGCGATTGTCCTCGCACATTGTTGTGGTCCTTGTGGTCTCCCAAGCTAAATGAAAACCTTCCAAGCTGCAAACTATGAACTGTCCATGCTCCTGAAGGACCTTGTGCAGTGTATCTTTCCACAGGTGGCTTCAGTGGATCTTGCTCTTCCTCAGTCCATTCGAGATCAACAAGGTTTGCATTCTCCTTCAGTATCCAAACGAGTGGTTTCCCATATGCTAGTGACAACCTATATAACCTCCTGGTCATCCAGGGTATTACAACTTGGATTGTCCAGTATGCCGCATCCCGTTGAGCTTCATTATCTTCACGCTGGATGACATGGATTAAACTCGTCACCGCAGAATACAGTGCCTTGGCACTGTAATATTCCATTACCATATCAATTGCAGGATCTTCAGGTACACCTGAAAACAGTGACATAATCCGATGACACCAATCAAAGAATGAATGGAATTATGATGTTGCTGTCACTTGAACCATGAATCCAATGCTGGCATTCATTTCAGTTTGCCAGTGAACAATGTTTATTATCTTGTGCTGGTGAGACTCATCATGGATCCCAAACGTCCAGTAGTGGTGTGAGAGCTTGCGGTTGCTTCATTGTATCACTCTGGATATTAAGTTATCATATCAAACAAGGTGGATATTCCATCAGTTTTCTGGCTCTGCACTACTTGTATTCAGATCCATGTGGGTGAAATTTACATCTGCTATGTACAACAAGATCACCAGTTGGCAATTAGTTCTCAATATCATCTCATCAATGTAACTCTTTAATATCACTCCAACTCGGACCAATGTGACCACCATGATTTGTTCCAGGGCTGAAGTAACTGCTGGATGCGACAAAGCTGAAGTTGTCTAAATTCCTACAAGACAGCAGGGCACTGGATTCAGTCTCTGCAACAGCTACCATTATTCTTCTTCGCAGATTGTCTTGGGATAGTCATGTTGAGCCATATTGACCCATTCATTGACTGTATTCCTGCACAAAAATGACAGCGGCAATGCAACAACATCCTTCAGAGTTAGCGATTTGCATATGTTAGCTACTCCCTGCATGTTAAACATCTTCTGGAGGTCCATTGCATCTGCCACCAGCACTCCTGGCATATCAGAATCCTAAACCCAGCTCTGTACAATGAACCGCATTACCCAAATCTGGTACACCAGCAATTTCGTTTGAGGCAGACCTGGAATTAAATGCTTATTACCAGGAACACAGTCCTCATTTGATTGGCGAATTGAAACAGCATTCAGCAGCCTGACAACCTAATCAAGTCACTCATATTCAAAGTTTTTATTGATTGCAATGAAAACAGTGTTCATTGTTAAACTGCTATTATCTGTGTAACACCGGGAGATTCACCCTAGGTCCTAATCAATAAAAGCCCCTGATGAGTTCCGGACTAAAAAAGAAGAAGATGAATAAGGCTCCACTCAGGATGTGGAATAGGATTAACACCCAAAGAATACAAGGTAACTGTTCAGTTCTCTGTTTCCAATAGATAGTATCAACTAAAGAGTATCATCTTAAACTATCAGTATGCTAAAGTACCATCCCAGCAACTGGCACTTATACTCGAGGATGGTCTGGCCAAGAATGCAACGACTCTAACTATCGACTTGTCTATAAGAAACAGCAAAGCAGTTTCGCCTCAGCAGAAGGAGTAGTGCTGACTCAGCAGTATCCTGCCAGAAGAATCCTCTGAACTACTACGCTATCGGGCTGGTCCTCGGACTTCCTTTGGACTTCAAAGTATCGTCTTGAACACTTCCTGATCAACGATTTGCCTTGACAAAGGTACCAATATTAACCAAGTATTCAATGGTGATAGATATATCCATGATATAGAACAGAATAGTGAACATAGAACTCTGGACTTCAACGGAGATGTATCCTCATTGACTTTGATGCAGCACTAATACACAATGCACCGGAATGGGGTGAGGGCTTAACCTCCAGCTCGAGAAGGTCAATTGGTATCCGTAGATAGATCATTGTTGGACATGTTGTTATCTATGTCCTGCCTCCATGTCGTTATCATTGAATATATATCAGACGATCCACACCCTTAACACTCCTAAGACTGAGAAAGCCTGCATTGGAGTTCACATACATAACTTCCTCATCATCCTTTGCCTCTACCATTGATAGTTGAGTTCTAACTCCGAGGAGTATTAACTACGTCATCAAAGTAATGTGGTCATAATGCGACACAATTGCTATTGGCGTTACCTTGTATGGATGCGAGCTTATCTGAAGCCAATTATAAACAAAGTGGTTCGTGTCAGCAAGAGCCAGAGAGAATGCCCACTGATATACCCGCCGGGTACGTAACGGTTTAACAATCACGGCAAACGACAGAACACTTAATTTGATTATGCTTTATTGCAGCCATATAAACAGTGATCTGCAAGTCAGTAGTTTTGCCATATATTGAACAGAGTGCATCCTGCGTCACTCGGGACATATGAATCCCAAGTCCTATTAACCCAAACACAAACAGTGTGGACGAACTGAGGGCTGAATCGGATAAGTCCATTCGGTCAACAGGACTCTGATATAATCATTAATGGGTAATGACTCCATCTCTCATATGACCCTGCATATCTCGAGATGCCATGGTAGTCTGATATTGATGACACCTCATCTCCCTAGGAATGAACCATTGGAGCATGACTGAATAGTCGTTTGGTTGGCAACCAGGAATAAGCTTTCCTGCCGATAAGGAGTCACCATTGAGAATAGAGAAGTTGTGACCAGTACGGATCCATAGATGATACAAATCTTATTCGCACTTGGCTTGACCGTTGTCTTGGATTAGTTGATGCACAGGTTGGGTAATGGAGATATAACTAATAGGTGAACAAATCCAGAAGGTAGATCCAATATACAAATCTGAAGGATAGTTCGTGATTTCGGATCAAGTATCTATATGTGGATCATCGAGCAATTGGGTAGGATCCCGCAAATATACTGTAACACCAAAGGTGTAACAATCTGGATCGAAGACCTCCGTGCCATCCACTCTCTCAGTGATGTGCCTGCCACCTTGGTAGGTATTCTTTTTGTCCTGAATGATCCCTTTCAGTTGTTCAAATGTAAGTTAGGCTTATGGGCTAATACTCCAGTGCTAATGAAAATAATCACAATGGTAGGTATTTCACAGAGAAGCATTTGGACCCAATCAATATGTGGAATATAATCAATTCTATTCACTCAGTTAGAACTTGCATTAATACTACTACTAATCTCTTTCACACTTACCTTCTCATTTTCCACTCTGTCATTTTCATCTGATTCCACCAAGGTCTATGTTTACTGATTAGCTGTTGGGCATATCTTACCATAATTAGAATAGTGGGGATTTCCTTGGCCAGTCTAATTACATGCTCAGCAATATCTTTTCCTGTAGCTACCTTTATTTCTATCAAAAATAATGCCAAATTGTGTCCCAGTTTCAGCTTGGAGGAATTAGACAGGCAACTGATGTATGAAATCTGACCATATACAAGGTCATTCATCATGTACCCTGGAATGTATAATCCCATTTACTCCTCATCCATTTCTTCCTGTGTCAAGGTGCATTTGTACATTATAGTCACGCTATATAGTTCTTTTGGACAACGACTCTTTTCGACAACATCAATCAGTTCCTCCCAGTTTGTCTCGTTTTCATTCCAGACTTGTAGTTGCAGTTGACTTCTTGATGGATCATCAATATCGTTATTCGGCACCCTACTTATCACAATACCAAATGTTGAATTTGGCAACTCTGGGAGGTTACCTCTTGCCATTTTGCCCCTGTGCTCCCCCCAATCCATTGCTGGTGGCTTGTTGGCTCACCTTCCCTTCTTGCTCGCCTTCCATACCTCGCTTCCACATATCTTCCAAAACATCTCACTCCACCATCACTAAATCCATTCAGCGTAATCAAACTTTTCCATAGGCAGCCAGGTCTTAAAAGGCAATAAAAAATCTGTAACTGCAGCCTTCCAGTGGAGTGGTCCATCTCAAAGATTTAACAAACATTGCTGACCACGGATGATACACTGATCCTGTTTTTTCAGATGCCCAGCCACCTTCAGTTTCTTCCACTTGTTGAAGGTTCTAATGTTGAGCTGCCACATTCTTTGGCAAATTACTGCATGGAGAATTCTGTTTGCGTCAGGCTAATTGTATCTGTGCCTTCGGAACCTCACATGACCAAAGAATTATAGCTCTCAACATCTGTGTCATATCAGTTGTATAGGTGCTCCGGACTTTGCGGCAAATATGCAATCGCTTCAATATCGGTGTGGCATGGTTTTGCTGCTAGCTCGAATCGTATCACTTTGAGGCTTGTGGTTCGTCTGACAAGGGCACTGGAAACTTGTGCATGTGGAGTAGAGGCGGAAATTGTTGGCCAAATAACTGGACTGGTTCCAGGCTATGCTGGAGGCACTGGAGGAGCACCTGGAAAAGACAGCCCATGTCCTGTAAATTGCTGAGTGGGGAACATTTGTGGTTCGCCATAACTGCCTTGGGGGAATACATAGACTTGCCATGGTGGATCATGACTTGGATATCCTTCAGTCACACTGGAGCTTGGTTGTTTACTTCATGTCATGTTGAGTACGACAGTGTAGTAGAACTCCAGAGCACCTTGAAATGGTTGCTGCAAAGGGGGGTCACAATACCCTGGCGGTGGATGAGACAGCATTGTTGGTTGCCCCAATTGAACGTCTCTGCTCTGTGTATTTCCAGCATCATGATCTGATGCTCCCAAAATATCATTTGGCTGTTCAGAATTGCTAACTTGTTGAGTTATGACTTCTGAACTATTTTACATTTTACTGATCTATATAATATACAACTTAATGTTACTTTTAACACTCATAAGTGATGCTCCAGAAAAAATAACCTAACATGATTTGAACTCATAGAGATGCTGCTTTCGTGACAGTAATCCATAGCATATTTGACTTCTGACACTATGCAGTTCTATAGACCTGCACAGGGACAAGATTAATATTATATGCAGGTGATGATGTGCACTTGATACTATACATCATGCTGCATTCAATGAACTTGATACCACACTGCCAAATGCACTTCATTGCATGCTCCTAAGTACGCTCTGAAGTACACTCCGGATTGCACTCGATCTTACACTCCCAGCCTGGTTGACTTACGCTCCCAAGTCAGCTCTCGAGACGCTCCCAAGTACACCACGAGTAGATCCCAAGTACACCTCCGAGTACGTTTTCAAGTACTCTCCCGGGCATACTCTCAAGGACGCTCCCAATCACAATCGATGGCACACTCCCAGCCTGCTTGACTGTACGCTCCCAAGTAAGCTCTCAAGACGCTCTCAAGCACACTCCCGAGTAAGCTCTCAAGGACGCTCCCAATTGCACTCGATGGCACGCTCCCAGCCTGCTTGACTGTACGCTCCCAAGTAAGCTCTCAAGACACTGTCAAGCACACTCCCAAGCAAGCTCTCAAGGACGCTCCCAATTGCACTCGATGGCACACTCCCAGCCTGCTTGACGGTACGCTTCCAAGTAACATCTCAAGACGCTCTCAAGTACACTCCTGATTGCACTCGATGACACACCCCAGCCTGCTGGACTGTACGCTCCCAAGTAAGCTCTCAAGACGCTCTCAAGATGCTCTCAAGCATTCCCACTGATTGTGGGCGTATGGGTGCGCATTTGGTCCGGGGCTGATGGTGATGATGGCAATGGTGATGGTGTCAGTGATGGTGATCATAGTAACAGAACCACTTAAGACAAGTAGGTTGGCTACGTCAACGTTAGCATCAAAGCTTCTACTGACTTAGAGCATTCTATTAGCCAAAGCTTCCACAAACTCGGAGGTTTCGAACGGCCAAAAGCTTCCCGTGGAAAACTCTACTCCTCCCAAAGCGCGGCTGTCTCAAGCGCAGCTCTCAAACGTGTCTCTCTCAAGCAAGCTCTCAAGCTGGCTCTTAAGTAGGCTCTCAAGTAGGCTCTCAATCAGGCTCTCAATCAGACTCTCAAGCCGGCTTTCAACCAGCCTCTCAAGTGGGCTCTGAAGCAGCCACACAAGATGCTCTCAATGGGTGTGTCTGCACCAGCGAAGCCTGTCGGCAGTCAAGGCTGGCTGAGGTTTATAGACTGCCAGCCGTATATAGTCCCATAGTCTCATGCGCAGATGTCTATGAACCGACTATGGATGGCTACAGACTGCGCAGCAGTCCACGGGAAGCTTGCTATGAGCCGCGCGTGTGCGCGTAGTGCAGTCTATAGTCGATTTACACTTTTGCCGATGTGTGAAGTGATTATATCCCCATCATGTCTTGTTGAACAATGCAATTGAATATGTAATGGACATATTAAAGTAATGTTTCTGTATTTTCAGTTCTACTCAAAAAATATCCTAATAAATTTCAAGTTGATTTGATTTTGACCTACCCACCAATACATACCTCTATTGTACATTGAGTAGAAAATAAAGGCTGTAACAGTGTTAGAATATATAGCAGGGGATGGTATTGTTTTCAAGTGTAGAATGCTGTATTAAAAAGAAAAATAAATAGCAGATAGTAACTTTATAGTACAAGTGAATCAGAAGATAGCAGTGTTCAGAAAGCATACATCAAAACTAATCAAATAAAATTCTATTCAGTATTATCACTGTTTATATTGTTCAATGCAGATATTGTTGTCCATCTTTGAAAAATATCTTATTGCATTAGTTAAATAATAATTGCATAGATGAATTAGTGAAAACTATAAACCAGGAATAGAATAGAAATTATAGTCTATCAGCCATTTTTAAAAGTGATATGATGTAATTAAGATACAGTGTTTCAGATAGTATACAACTTGTTTTGTAATGTTTTAAAATTATATCTTTCATTTCAACTCGAAGGTAAAAATTAGTTTTGTCAAACAAACTCTTATCTATAATGCTGATTAGGTTTGAGTCAGATGATTTGGTATAAAGCAAATGGTGTGATCTGAATCATATTTAAGCAACTTATACAGATCCAAAACTGAAGGACAAAAAAAAAATTCCCTCCCATTCTCCCCTCCATTCTCTTTTACCTAACTTCAACCATATTTTCCTAACAAGAATTCTTGTTTCACACTCAAACTCATCTGCGAATACCAATGATATCCTCATATATCCAACCTCAATACAAAACTGTGAATCATTTAAATCTACCATCAATCAGTTTTTTGAGCAAATGAATTTTGAAAAAACAGAGAATATATATTCATCCATATATAATATCTGCATACAACAGAGTGAGAATCAGTTCTGGAACTATTACAGGATAGCTCTTGAAAGGTAATTCAATTCCATTTTCCTACTGTAATTTATATTTTTTAGTATCTTCATAATTAACTCTTTTTATAATTACAATTAACATTACTTTACTAATTTATATAAAATTGTTGAATGTATATACTCTATATTTTACTTCAAACTGAATATCTTCTTCAGGTAGTATAAATGTATTGTATTCAATCTTACAGTCAATTTATTAGCAATAATAAGCTGTACATCTTAGGATATTTACTTCTTATACAATCTTACTAACTGATTAACTTTTCATTTGTTAGTTCCCTTTTAGTTATATTACTACAAAGTGCAATCTTCTATATTTTTATAGACATCAGAAATATGTACTTACTGCAATTCAGTATATGCATCAGAGTAAGTATATTATACTCTGACATTTCGTTCACTTCATTTTTGTCATAGGACATAAATGATATATTACATGATTATAGAAAAGGCGAAATCAGATTTTGAAAACTATATTCAAAACAACACATGTGTTTGTATTTAGCACAGCTTTATAAAAATACAGTACCTTTTGTTGAACCTTAAACTAAAGTTTCTATTTTATACATCTCTTTAATTTAAAATTAATATTACAATATTATCAATATATATCTGAATAGCTAAAAGAACAATTAAAACTATATTAATAGTATTTTTCCAAACTACAGAAGGTGTACAAACTTTACAATTTTCATGTTTTCTTTTTACTACAGTATATAATATTTTATTATATTTACAAAGATTATATAATGGCACAGCCCATAATATGTCCAGCATTGGGTAATTGCACTTGTATTGTCATTGTCATGATACTTAGATCTTTACAAAAAGATGTTACTACTTACTGCTCCTGTGGATCTTACTCGTACATGGTGTGAAACCATAAACCATTGTTTCAGACTTATCTGTACATTGCTGGATGTGGGAATACACTCCTTGATACTATATTCAGTCTTTCAGTCTTTGGGATACTGGATATGATTTACTTACAAGACCATCTGAGCTTGCCTTCCTTTTGGCCTGTAGCAATTTATTCCAAATGATGAATCATGAAAGATATGTTTCTTCTGTCCCTATGATCAAACTTGGATGCTCATAAACACCTTGGCCTGCAAGAGGGCCCTGCTCAGGTCAAGTATTTGATCTCCTTCCATGACACCTGGAAAAACCACACTGATGTAAGTCAATGACGAATGAACACAACTGAACAATCCGAGTGGGGTAGGAATCTATGAGACGACAACCAGCTGTGCTTATTAGACTTTAAGCTCTTTGCTTAGATATTGATCATGATCAATGAAGATTGAGACCATTGATTTATCTCAGCAATGAAGGCTATGCAGAAGTATAAACAATGATCAAATGAATCAGTCAGAGTCTTTACCAGGTAAATGAAACAGAATTTCAAGAGAGCCAGATGGAACTTGAATACATACGATGGTGTCCTGTATGACATGGCATGAGTGGAACTATACATCTGCAAAATGTAAACGGCTCCAGAAGCCACATGCAAACCTTCCAGACACATCAGTCGACTACACCAGTACTCCTAAATCCTTCCAGACGCTCCCACCCTCCCCTAGAGCTAAGCAAAATACTCTCAGACTCTGCAAGAGCATTCCCATGTGCTCCTGAAAGCACATACAGTGATAAAGGTACATTGAGGATGGAACAAGATTTGACATATAGGATAGTGAAATTTTGGAGCAGCTGAAACCTCTACGTGGGTCAGCGGGAGACTTCGAGAGCAGCTGAGACCTCTGTGCAGCTCTGGAGGAGACTTGGTGCCATGTTCTGAAAGCAGTGGATCTTAGGGTTCCATAGCTACAAGGCATTTTGTCTATCTTATTTGCCTTTGCTACAGTCACAAGGTTTGCTACATCATAACATGGGATGTATTATCTAAGTCTCACTGTACACATACATACGGGCTGTTTGGCTACAGATGGTACTGGAATGTAATGGGTGGAACACCCACAAATGCTGATTGAGAGAACTTAGAGATGCAGTTGGAGGCTGTTGTGGCGGGAAAATCTGTCTCTCAACACCACAACCTGTCAGTTTGGTGGAGGGAAGCTGGCAGGGGGCATATACATCAGGAAGATGTAATTCGGTCTGGAAGCCACACGCAAACCTCCCAGACACTCCGGTAGCCCTCACCAGTGCTTCTCAATACTTCCAGATGCTCCCAGCCCCCCCTGGAGCTTTGCAATGTGCTCTCGGACTCTGCAAGAGCATTCTCAGGTGCTCCTGAAAGCACCTGCAGTTATGGAGGTGCATTCAGGATGCTACAAGATTGACTATTAGAATAGTCGAATTTTGGAGCTGCTGAGACCACTGGGTGGGTCTGCAGGAGAATGCGAGATCAACTGCGACCTCAGCGCAGTGCTGTGGGAGACGTTGAGAGCGGCTGAGACCTCTGCGCAAGCTCTGCGAGAGACTTGGTGCCAAATTCTCACAGCAGTGGTTCTTAGACAGCAGTGGTTCTTAGACAGCAGTGGCTCTTAGGGTTCCACAACCACAAGGCATTTCGTTGATCATATTCGTCTTTGTTACAGTCACGAGATTTGCTACATCATGATATGGCATGTAATATCCAAGTCTCTCTATATATACACGTACGGAGATACAGGGATAACGGAGACGGACTCAGCGACAGCGACTATATATTTGGGAGACACTGGGGTAGATAGACATCATCACATTATATGAAATTCACACTGTTTCTTTCCCAGATCTTGGTCTCACACACCCTTGCCGAGTTTTCATAGATCCATTCAATTTGTCTGGTTCATCATGGCTGGGTACCCCTTCATATCCTCTCACCCTCGTCCAATGCTCCTCGAGCCAGAACGGCTCTGTCTTATGAATGCGAGGTGCGGTGGAGTGTGGATGGTGGGCTGTCTGCCTTCGAGCTCCACCGTTTCACCACAACGTGAGCGAGTGAACTTAGAGATGCACTCCGAGGCTGTGATCGTGCAAACTTGGAGGCCGTAATTGAGCGAGATTGGAGATACACTGAGAGGCCGTAATTGAGCGAGTGTGGAGATGCCCTTGGAGGCCGTAATCGAGCAAGTTTGGAGATGAACTTGGAGGCGGTCCTCGAGCGAGTTTGGAGATATGTACTTGGAGGACATGAGAGTGCGAACTTGGAGGTTGTGATCGAACGAGTTTGGAGATGCACTTGGAGGCCATGATCGAGCGAGACTGGAGGAGTACTTGGAGGCGGTCAATCTGGAGGGAGGCGAGACGGGAGCTGAGACTCTATTCATTGGTTAACTCGTAATTGTGGGAATGTCGAGAATTGAGTACAACATGGTCTGCCAAGTGATGAGAAACTGGCTGGGAGCGGGAGACAGTCAATCTTGGGATGATGCGGTATGCGCTGTTTGCAGTACTCAGTGTATGCTGTAGTGAGTGTACGCTGTACTCAATGTATGCTGTGCTCGGTGTATGCTGGACTCGGTGTATGCTGTACTCAGTGTATGCTGTACTCGGTGTATGCTGTACTCAGTGTTTGCTGTACTCGTTGTATGCTGTACTCAGAGTATGCTGTACTCGGTGTATGCTGTACTCGGAGCATGCTGTACTCTTTGATTGCTGTACTCGGTGTATGCTCTACTCGGTGTATGCTGTACTCGGTGTATGCTGTACTCATTGTATGCTGTACTCGGTGTATGCTGTACTCGGTGTATGCTGTACTCGGTGTATGCTGTACTCGGTGTATGCTGTACTCGTTGTATGCCGGACTCGGCGTATACTGTACTCGGTGAATGCTGTACCCGGTGTGTGCTGTACTAGGTGTATGCTGTACTCGGAGTTAACTCCTGATTATGGCATAAAGTGATACAGTGGGATAACTTAACTTCGTGTTGTTAGGTGATGGTAGAGTGGTTGACGAGAAGGAGAGAGATGAGAAGGGATGGGGTAGATCATCTTGAGAAATTGGGAGTTATGAGAATTTCTTGGGCAAGTCAATTTACCAGCCCCGATATGGCAGGTACGAGTCCTAATTGCCTGTGTAATTACACTGATACGAGGTCGTCCCAGCAAAATATGGCATGTCGTACCGCGGATTTTTATTTATGCTCGTATCCTCCACATCATTCTCAGCTTCATCCCCCATCTCTCCCTTTCTCGTGCACAACTCAACCATCATGGGAGCACACAAAGATATGTCATCCCTCTCGATCTCTCCATGCCATAATCATGAGCTGACACCATGTACAGCATACGCCGTGTACAGCATTCACCGAGTACAGCATACACCCAGGATAGTTTGTCTTTCCATCATTGTCATGGTTATGAGTTGACTCGTGAATGTAGCTTCAGCTTCTGGCGTACCTCCCTCCACGATTGACCGCGATCAGCCAGCTCTCTACACGAGCGTAAACGTAAAGTCACATTGTAACATTCCCACAGTTGCGAGTAAACAAACTGATGACTAGATTCACACCACCGGGCGCGCTGTCCATCGACCGCCCCCAAGTACTCGTCCAATCTCACTCGATCATGGCCTACAAGTGCATCTCCAAACTCGCTTGATGATGGCCTGCAATTTGGCACAATCACGGCCTCCAAGTGCATCTCCAACTCGCTAGATCACAGCCTCCAAGTGTATCTCCAAACTCGCACGATTTCGGCCTCCAAGTTAGTACGATCATGCCCTCCAAGTGCATATCTCCAAACTCGCTGGATCACGGTCTCCTCGTGTTTATCAAAACTCGGTCAATTACAGCCTCCAAGTTCGGACGAGGATGGCCTCCAAGTGCGTCTCCACACTTTCTTGATAACTATCTTGAAGTGTATCTCTGAGTTCACTCAATCACGGCCTCCAAGTGTATCTCCAAATACACTCGACTACCACTTTCAAATGCATCTCCAAACTCGCTGAATCACGCCCTCGGAGTGAATCCCTGAGTTCACTCGATCGTCATTTTGAGGCCCACCTCGAATTGCTCCCCAGCACCGCCTGCAGCCAGTCCAGTAATACATCAGCAAAATGAAAAATGGTTCGGAAGTCATAACTCAAAGACTTAGCTATTCTGAACAGCCACACCGATCTTTCCAGAAGCTCCCAGAAGCTCCTGCACAGGCTGAATGCCAAACGATCTTCTTCTTAGGTGCTGTGAGAGTACTTTCAGGTGCTCCTCAACGCTTCTGAAGTAGTGAAACAGAATACAAGAATATTCTAAAGAGTATGAAGTCATCTTCAGAATGCTATAAAATCTTGCCTTTAAGTTGGTAAAATTTCGGAGCTGCTGGGACTACGACACTCATCTCCAAGACAATACCGGTGCACCTGGAGCCCAACTATCCAGGAGTGAGAATATATGATGTGTATATCGAATAGTACAATTCGATAAACAATCTCACAGCTATACACCTGAATCAGGCATTCTAATCTAATTAATATACAGTCCAGTAGGTATCTAAATCAACATGATTATTTACAAGCCATATGCTATCGATGCCGCCTGATGCAGCATCCTCCCGCACCGCATGCGCTGGCCCAACTATTGCTCTAACGGGTACAATATGCATCTCATTTGTTTGTTTGACAACCCGGATGAACCCATCAACACAATCAGCCCAACCATGAAGATCATTGTACTTTGTTGGAATCAGCACTGCATATCCTTAAGCTTGAGGACGTAATACCCATCATTGCGTCCTCTGGCACCTCTTACAAATGGTCAATAATGCTTTCCTGGTTGTCAGGCGCCCCTGAAATTGGAGCATCTGATTTGGTGGAGTCAAGCGGAAGAATAATACAGGAAAAGAAGGAATTCGTCCTTGGAAGGTGTTTTCGAAGTCATTCTCTTCACTTTGCATATACTGGACCCAGATGTTATTAGCTTCAGGCATGATCCCTTGGTTGGCATTAGTATATTCTACCTTGCAATCAAGTCCCAGATACTCAACAGATGTAGGGCAATGAAATGGTTGACAGTAATACAACAGCCCATTCTGGAGTTTGATACATATACTGTCTAAGAGTACATTCTGATTATATCCGAGCATGAGTCCACTGACTTTGTGTCCCCAGTCCTCCTGAATTTGCGCGCGGAATACCAGTCCAAAGTTGGGAATTCCGAAATCTTCTGATGCATCTCTGAGTGAGGTTAATTTGATACTTCTGCACACTCCATGGATATGCGTTTCTCTCAAATAATATACCTGCTGTGATACAGGGCGGATGATGGGCTCTTCCTGAATTGTTTGGAGATGTAACAGATGGGCTCTGGATGTACTTCGCTGTCTATCGGTAGTGGACAGTAGGTTGATAGGCTTTGCAGAGTCAATATCGTACCAGCCTTGGAGTGCAACATATGATAGTGTCTCTTCCATGTATTCAAGACCAATACACCGGTCATTGTACTTGAGCATCTGTCGAATGTAATTGACTTTGTTGCTAGTTGGATATGCCTCTTTCATGTTGGCGATATGTAGCCATTCAGAAATATCAGTGGTGATATTGTTGCCAGAACCCATTCACCAAATTGACTGTGATATAAGGCTTACAAGATGCAACTTTGGATATCCGAAATGAATTACGCGTTGTTCAATGGTTTTCCGTGGCGCCTCAATGCCCATTGTCTCCCATCAAGCTTCAAACTCGATCCAGCGGAGGGAGAATTCCTTCTTGAAATGCATCTGCTCATTCGAGGTAATGCCATAAATCTCTCTCAGGCTGGTTAGTCACGCGCTCCGTATCAGCCAAGCTCCAGGTTGTGGCATCTTTCTCAGCATTGGACAGGCGGATCTGAAATTGCAATCAGTTGCCAACAGTCACGTTTGCCGCCTCGTAACCCTTGTCTTCGGCAGCACCTTTCCTTGTGGTTAGTTCTTTGGCGAATTTGCCTCTGGGACCGGTTGCCTTAGTCGAGGCTTCCCGCAATAGTTGTCGCTCATAATATCGGAAACATTTGTCGAAAAGCTTGCGTTTAGCAGGTGTCACTTGATGGATTTCGCGCTCCAATCGCTCAATTGCCTTCTGATCATCAGCATCTGAGCAGGTGGTTGCAGCTTGTTGGGCTCTATTCAGGCGCACCTGAAATTGCCGGCGTTTTGATGTGGAAACTTTGTCAGCCCCATACATTAGGGCCTCCTTTGCGGCACAGATCTTATGAATCATTTCTTGGCGCAACAGATGGGATTCTGTTGCCAACAGGTCATCCAGTTTGGCATTCGCAGACTTCGACATTTCCTGTTCTCGAAAAATACCCTTCTTCTGGTAAAATCGCTTGAGTGCATCGTCTAGTGAGTTGAGGGATTGATCCAAGTGATTTTGTTGGCTGACAAGTAGAGAGAAGTCACCTAATGCCCGCACTGCTCCCATCACCATTTCATCGGAGGCTGTTTCCGCCGCAGTTTTGCCGTCATTCTTGGACCAGACCAGAATCGGCACGCAATTTACTGCCAGTGTTCTGGTCATTCCACGGATCTTTGTATCTTGCCAGGTGCCGCTCTTGATTGACTGGGATGGTTTAGAACAGTGCTGGAAACCAGGATATTGTGGCACCGATGTTAATCAATTGTCAAATTGATCCTTGAGATTTCTAGCTTTCAGGTATTTGAGCAGCCAGTGCAATCAGTCTTTAACTAAACCCAGGAGCACCTGATGCAATTCATCAGGCTGCCAAAGGTGATAGACATTGCAGAGAGGGTATTGCCAGAACTGGTTGCGGATTGGGCAGACACCTAGAGCGTGCAGAGCATCAATAATCTTGTCCTCCAGCAGCTCCGAGTAAATATGCTGGTCTCTTGAGTTAGCGAGTGGTCGAAAGGTTGAATGCCCCATCGGCGCACCTTTAGGAATTTCACACATTGGGCATGAGCCATATGAGACTTGAGCAACCATGACTTGTTCCAGATAATCCCCGACCCAGGCAGCCAACAGAGGGTAACATTGTCGCTGGATTCCATCTGCACAATCCCATTTCAAGCCAGGGCCGGAGATGTCAAGATACCGAAGTTGAGACCACACAGTTCCAACCACGTTATGCAATGCTTTGTCAATCTTTTTGGCACCTTTCCGGGGACATGGAATCCGCGCGACAAGAATCCAGGCGTGGTTTGTAGATGTCTGCCAGATATCTTTTGGAATATTATGAATCGTGAGATACAGGCGCCAGGCGTGCCGATCGCCAGAACAATTTGTCAAGTGAGTCTCATCAGATGCACATATGACTGGCACAATTGTCGCTCTGGCAGGAAGTTGATCCTGTGTATCCCACCACCAGGCTCCCGTGTTCATCTCACTGTAGATTCGACGACCCTCAGGGTCAGCGTGGCGCACCGGTTCCACTTCGAGGTGTGCATGAAATGGGAAATGTGCCAGGAGGAACTGAATACATTTGAAAATATCCCGGTAGTATAAGGTTGCGAAGATATGTGAGTCATCTTGAATCCAACTATCATTGTGGAGCCCCAAATCGAGTTCAGAGAGGAGCTTTCTCAGGGCATATGCTGATTGGAATGATTTGATTTTGACGTTGTCCAGTCAACGCCAGAGATGTTGATCTATCCCTGTTCTCGTTCACTGGCTAACTGACTGAGCCTGCTGAAAGGTGTTTGCAGACCAAAATGGATGCCATGGAATCTATTGTTCTGAGGACTTGCGATGCTTGTTGTACAATCCAGTCGCTTTGCCATACGCTTTCCCCCCCGCATTTTCCACTCCAACTACCTGCCTATGAGCTTTTGTCTTTGTTGGATCAGGGGTACAGGTGAGATCAGGCTGCTGAGGGTCTATAGGTTCTTCGTTGTGAGTATCTTTGGGTGGTGGTGCACCCTGTATGTTGTCTATTCGTTGATCATTAATTGACAGCATGTCGATGGCCATTCAGGTGCACCTACTGTATTCACACCATCATGGCTCAGGGTGAGGGAAGCCGGCAGGTGGTAGAATCCGGTTGGGTAAAAGCCCTTCATTCATCAATTTTGGGTGATATTGTTGATACTGAGCTTCCAGTCGGTTCTCGTTGCATAGTTTCTTTTTGCAGATAAAGCATTTATCATGTTTCTGGTGAGTGTTGACCATCTTCAAGAAATGATTAGTGTTCTGACGAATCTCGGTGATGCTTCAGGGGGTATGGTGTGTTGCTGGATTTGAGCTTGAAAGATATGTGTTTGAAGGTGAGCTAACTCAGGTTGGCGTATCACATTCAAAGCCGCATGACACCCCACCAAATGTAGAGGAGGGGTAAAACAAGGTCACCTTACGATCAGTTCTCTTCACAAACTAGGATAATATCTATCAAATACCGCACAATAATGCTTCACATTATCTACTGAAAATCGTCAGCAGAGAAAGTTTCTTTTGTAATCACTGTCATCACTGCAATCCACTTGTGATACCGTTCATCAAGTGCTACTACTACGATCGGGCTTATCATATACTAGGTCATTGCGGCATTGTGCAGATTGTGTCTACGCTCGAGCCTCAAGCAGTTGATAACATCAGCATAATTCAATGATATAGGTAAAGTTCCTCGCTGGCTGCATGCCCGCTCAATGATCATCGGGAACTGATAGGCTGGTAGGATGGTTTCTTCAGTAACGATCCTTGAGCGGTGGGTGGATCCTGACGAGACAATGAAGTTTACACAGGGAGCTAAAAAGGAAGTGATCACTGTTGCTGCTCGACTGACAAGACCTCATATCGAATGAAGTGCAGGTCGTACACACACATTTTGAGTGTAAAGTGCCTTGTCATGCTAACGTTCCAACCGGATATAGTTCTTGTTGGGTTCCTGGAGATATCATGTTGAATCCCTTCTATGACCTTTACTGTCATAAACCGAACAAAGGTGAGCTTCTATCCAAGATCCTACTATACGAATTCGAGCATATATCAAAGACACGCAGGTTGTATGTGACTATGCTTTGTTTGTCTCAGCTGGGTTTCATGGGATCAAAGGTGCAGTGAAACACCACAGCCAAAGACAAAGAAGATGGATATAAGAGGCCTTCATTCCGCCCAAGGTCACTGCTACCTTCAATATTCTCAAATATACTCTGCTTCATTCGAAATCACCAATTCAATAGATTATTTGATTACTATCATCTCTTTGTGCACGTACGATGTCGACGAACAGATCTCCGCTGAAGACAACCAATATAGCTCCAATGGGTGGGCTGTTTGGTTCACAACAATGCGCAGATGACAAGGTGGGAGCATCAGATGATAATGCTGGAAATACACCAAGCAAAGACACTCAATTCGGGCAACCCACAAATCAAATTCAGCCTCCACCAGGGTATAGTTACCCGCCCTCGCAACCAGCATTTCCAATCGCTCCCCAGTTCTACCACCATGCCTCATTCAACATGACACCACGCCCACAACCAAGCACTGATGCAACCCAAGGATATCCGAGTTATGGGCCATCATGGCAAGCATATGATTTCCCGCGAGGACATTATGGTGGACCTGAAATGTTCCCCCCTGAACAATTCACAGCACATGGGCCGTTATCTCCAGGCGCACCTCGAGGGCCTCCAGCACCACCTCAGTACAATCCAGTCATTCGGCCGACATCTTCCTCCTCTACTTCACCAGGAAAACTTGCCGGCGCACCTGGGGGACCCCCATTAGCGTGAAGACGAAACCATTTCTGCCAGCAGCGGGACCGCGGAGGACGGATGTTGCAGGGATTGCAGATTTGCCCCCATTACCAGAGATTTCCTATGACAAATACAATGCAGATTATGAGAGTGATGATTCATCAGACTTGGGCGGGGCCGAGGGCAAATCCCCAATCAGCTTGAAGCGAACAGAATTCTCCTTGAAGCAATTGCCCAAAAGCATGGGGCAACGTAACATCAGTGCCTTCAGCGAGTGGAAGAAAGTATGGGTGGCTGGGTTTCACAAGAAGAAGCATCAGTCCATGATCCGGGGACAGAACCGTTTGAAACAACTGCAAGAAAGACCCCTGCACTGGGCGACGGCGGTCGGAGATTTTTTGGAGACTTTCGAGACCCGGCTGCGTTTGGAAAATTTCCATAATGCTGAATGGATTTGGTGACAGTGGGTTGAGATGTTTTTGAAGAAATGTGCCAGTGAGGTTTGGGAGGCTAGGAAGAAGGGAAGGCAAGGCAATGAGCAACTGGCGACGGATTTGGGAGAGCGCGGGGGTAACATACCGGGACGTAACCTCCCACAGATGCCAAATATGAATTTCATCGTTGTGATTCATTGAGTGCCGAACAGCAACAATGAACAGACATCCAGCACGCAATTCCAGGCTTCGTACACAGATTCGAGGCACATGGAGGAGCTGATTGATTTCGTCCAAAATGATTGTGGCCCGAAAGCACCATACTGCCTCACTGCAATATACAAATCCAACTAGACACAGGAAGAATTGGAGGAAGAGTATATGGGATTATACGCACCCAGGCACATGATGAATAACCCTCTATATGGTCAGATTTCATACAACAGTTCCCTTTCAAATGCCTTCAAGTTGAAACTGGGACACAATGTGAACGTATTTTTGGTAGAAATGCAGACATCTGCAGGGAAGGATATTGCGGAGCACGTAATTAGACCGGCCAAGAAAATCCCCGCTAGCCTGGTTATGGTTAGTTAGGCCCCACTGCTAATCAGTATACTTATATTTCGGAGGTATTCGATGAAAATGAAAGAGTGGTGGATGAGGAGGCAGCAGGTGGGAAAGGGACTGACAGTAGTATTAATGTAAGTTCTGATTGAGTGAATAGAATTGATTGTATTCCACATATTGATTGGGTCGAAATGCTTGTCTGTGAAATACCTAACATCACGATGGATTTCAGGAGCTCCGGAGTATGAACCCATCTGCCCAACTTACCTCTGAGCACCCGAAGGAAATCATTGAGGACGAAGAGAGCCCGACCAAGCTGCAAGAGAGGTTAAGGAGCAAGTGGATGGCGAGGAAAACCTCGACCCAGTTAATACCAGTTCAGTATTGAATACTGTTCTAAACACAACTAACAAGGAATTTGAACATAAGTGTCTTGATGAGGCAGTCAGGCTGCTGAATGCCCATCTGATTCGCCAATCAACAGATGACCCTGTTCCAGGCCACAAGTATTCACTTCCAGGCCTGCCTGGAACTAAGTTTCTGGTGCACCAGGTTTGGCCTATATGGTTCATTGTGAGGAGGTGGGTTTGGGATACTGATATGCCAGGAGCACTGGTGGCGGATGAAATGGGTCTTGGAAAGACTTTCAACTTGGTTGCAGCGGCAATGCTTTGCAAATTAGTGACTGAGAAAATTGTAATGGGGTTGCCACTGTCCATTTTATGGGGGAATACGCTTGAAGAGTGGGTTAATCTGGCACAGAACGTATTTCCCAGGATTATCGGTGGCGAACAGGAGTGGTAGCCGTAGCGGAGATAGAATTGTGTGCCCCACCGTCTTTGAGAGATCCAGTCAACTCCACCGCAGGGGCATGCAGCACTTACATCAGCTTTTGATCCAATCCTTGTGGTAACAATGCCTGGACTTGCAGAGACATTCAAGAGTGTCAATGACGAGATGACATATGGAACCGATTTCAAACCCTTCAACTTGTTTCACACGGAAAATGCCTATCTCACCCACGAGGATCTGAACACTAGCATTGACGAGCCGGAAAACCGATGGAGTATCCACCTTGTGTCGTATGATACCTTAACATCGAGAGCGAAACCATCAAGCATTGGCCAACAGTCACACTGTTCATGGAGAGTTGGGATTTTTGATGAGTCTCATCAATACAAGACGAGATACAGGGTAGGCTGGCAAATTGTGACGAATGTGAGAATCAGATTCAAACTTCAAGTCACTGCAAAGCCATGATTCCATTCACCCTATGACTGGTGTTTTCAGACAATGTGGCTGTATTCAGGTGTGCCTGAAGATCCAGAGGATCAAACTATGATGGAAATGCACGGCGCCGAGGCACTGAATTCCGCTGTGAAGAGTTTGATTCATGCCATCCGGACTGAAGACCAGGATGCTCAACAGGATGCGGCACACTGGATGATCCAAATTGCTTAGCCCTGGAGGATGAGGAGGTGGTCGGAATGGAAACTCGCGAATGGGAATCCTCTTGTTCGGATTCCGAAGGAGAATGCATCCCTTGTTAATCTCGAATTGACTCAGGAGGAGCAAGCTAAACGAAAGACCCTTGTGGAAAGATAAACTTCCCAGGGTTCTTCAGGAGCATGGAGCATTCATAGGTGGCAGCTGGCATGGTTCTCATTGGTATTGGGAGACCCCGATGATCAGAATGATGTTTCAGGACAATGGTACAATGAATTCCCACTCGATACTTGGGTGGATTCTCTGATTTCCCGATGGCTGAGAGACAAATTTCTGCCAATGCTTGTCAATGCAGCTGCGGAGTATCCCAAACCTGACAAAGACAAAGCATCAAATCAGGCACTCCAGCACGAACCTGAAAGTAATTCAAGTGCCTTGCCTTGTGCACCTCCTCCTCAAAAGGCGGTGCTATTTTGTCCTCTGCCAAGCCAAGTTCCTCATTTGAAGTGGTGGCTCACACACTTTGTTGGGGATCATTTGGATATTTTCTAAATGTATGTGGAAATGGGCAATGAAGAGCGCACAGAAATGCAGCTCAAATTCCAACATTCACCAAATCCCTCTGTGTTTGTAACTACACCCAAAGTGGGTGAGACAGGCCCAAATCTCACAGCAGCAAACCATGCAGTAATAACTCTGAAGTTCTGGGTATTGAATGAGCAGCGCCAGGCCATTGCATGGGTTGTCTGGCTGGGGCAAAACAGAGTCCCACACAAATGGCAATTGAACACTGGACGCGGTGGTTATGATACCAGAGCGAGTGAACTGCCCCAGGTCTCTGGAGTCGCACAAATGAGAGTCCTGCATGGCCTGATGAGCCGACCAAACATCACGACTTCGAGGATCAACCGCAGCCTGGAGTTTCGGGAGCACCAAATGAAACAGCTTAAGGAGCATGGTGACCTCGTCGTGTCAGATGATGGTGAGGATGAATGATGATTATTTGGGCAGTGTAATCAAGGTATGCCTCTTCAAACATTCGACCAATACAATCTCATCAACTGATGCAAAATAGTCAAATGGTATGGAGAATAAGGCGCTGGGGAGGTGTCCAGGAGTATTGGTCAGAGTTTGATTGCATTTTGTGTTAGATGATTATTGTAATGGATATGAGATGAAGTCAATGATCGACAGATATCTGGTAAACTGAACTATTCCCTCATTTGGATGATCCAATATGCGATGGAAAGCAGGAGCGCCGGTTTAATGGTCGACTAAATCCATTTCCGCGGTGCCATATATTTCTCTTTGTGAGAATCTGTCGAAGATGCAGTCACTGCTCATCGTATATTGTATGTGCGGAACCGTGGTATCTACATCAGTGAACGGGATCCGAGTTTTCAGGCGTGCTATAATCTCCATGTGTGATTCCAATTATATTTTAGTTGGCGATTCGGGGCGCACCGGACACTAGAATTGCGAAAGAATTCGGGATATTCTCTGAATCAACAATGTTGAATAATTTACAGTCAATTGCAAAAGAGAATCGCAATCAATGTCTTGACTTTCCTGAGACAGATCCAGTACAGTATATCTCTAATCATCCAGGGATTGAAAGACTATCTAAGCGATATCCAGTTGATGTATCATATCCTGACACACGGCTCGCGTAATCCCGGCATACCCAAAGAATACAACCAAGTATTTCCTCGCTCAGGAATGAAATTCAGGCACACCTCAGATCCACTCTCCTGTCAAGGTTGATGGTCTCAGATTTGACACCGCATGCATATTCTATTCAACTCCCACTTTTGACAAGCCGCCACTCATTATTACCATATGATCCCACTTCTGGAACACCTCTGAACTGTCCATACCCACTTCGCGTTACCCTTGAATGGCTCATTTTGCTCCATTCCAACCATATTTCTTTCATTTTGAATGCGTTGAAACCATGGCTGCCAGCACACATAGAGTGTCCATCTTACAGACACTGAACCTTTAAGTGCAGGTGTGGCTCATCCCACTTGGCCCCAGCAAATATCTGAAGCTATGCTTGATCAGTATGTGAAGGCCACTGCGAAACTGCCAGAACTGTCAAGCTCCCTGTGAACCCATCCGTAGGAGGAAGGTGTCAACCACGCACTTACTGTAGATACACAGCCCTGGCCGAGAAGTAACCACACTTAACTGAATTTTGACTAAGAGGTATGTTCGGACCTATACGTTTCCAAGATCCTAAAATAGCTTCTGTCGTTTGAGCACCATAATTGAGCTGCATCTTGAGAGAGTGAACCTCACAAGACAAGTTCTGCTCTGCGACTCTGCAGATAACTTGCAACTCCCGCTCACCGGTATACCACACTTCCTCGAACAGGCTTAAATTCAGAACGCTTCTAATGCATACTTAACAAATTTTTGACTAAGTTGTATGTCTGGGCGGCCAAAAAAAACGATATCTTATAATACATTGTGTGAAGTGACTTCCATCAAGAGAGATAGAGAATCTGAATGCCAGTCTCTGCTCAGCAGCTCAATCGGTGAGCGCCAAGCTCCCGCCTGAAGGTCGTGACAAATCATCAACAGATGATATCTGATTTCCGCCAACAACCAATCCCAAGAGTGCCTGAAGAACAAATCGTGATGAAAGCTGGAGTTAGGACAACGCAGTTTCTGAGAGTACAAGTAACTGTCAAAGTAAGGCGAGCCTGCATTCCCAGCCATTGCATTGGATTGAATCCTGCATGCTTATTGAATGCTTGCTGCACCTCAATTGGCCGAAACTGCAAGCTGTTATTCCTCTTTCCGCTGTCAGATGAAGCCTCAGGATGTATTCCATATCATTCTTATGCACAGCTTTGAACCCGGATATTCATGATACGTAAACATTGTAGCATTGAGACTCATAATGAGTATGTGATTAACTGTTGCAGTGTGTACAAGATATTATACGGAACATCTAAATGTGAGTTACATTGTATGACTTATTTGCTAGCAATCTTGACATTGACGACAACTGGAATCGATTAGATTACCCCTGAGTCTTCATCTTACCTTTACCGTTCTTTCTCATTGAATCTCTTCTTTGTAAACCCAAATTCTCCGTCCTCTCATACACTGACTGCATACATATTGTGACTTCAGCAGACTCGGACCACTGATAGTGAAGTTCTGCACACGATAATGCCAAATCAACCGCTGACTTTGCTGCAGAATCCTAAACTAACAGAATACCATCAAAATAGGGTGTCCTTCCGACTGGTATACCGCATTCAGAGATTCATATATATCCACTATCTGCAACAAACTCAGTTTGAACCCATGTGACTTCAAGTGTTGCCACTCAGCAAGGTCCCAGCTCTATCCTCCATCCAAGGTCTACAACATTTTGCAACACACCGACAATTCTGTGCCATACCGTCACCGCTCATATGCTCGAACCAGAGGCACAATGAACTACCTTCGGCGGAGTCATATGCAGGGGCAATCACGATCAACCCATTCCTCAGTCAAGGTCTCGAGTTCTTCATGTGTGTCGAGATCTTCAGGTGCGTCTTGTTCAATTCTAGGTGTGTTGGCTTAAACCAACCTCCAATTCTTGCATCAATAGCGTACTTGGATACGTGTGCTAACATTCAGGAATTGGGGGCACGAAGAATCCATCTAATCCGGAGCACCTGATGCTTCTTCGATCACAACGAAGAACTAACATTGGCGATACAAATATTAACCACCGACATGTCTTCCGGACACTTTCCAGGCATGCCTCAAGATTGCATCCTTCTATACTAAGCGTCATGTTGTCCAGGCACGCCTCGAAATGCATCCTCCTCGACCGAGTGTTCCTTTGTTGTATAATTTTCCCATTATTCTACTAAACTTCATACTACGTTTACCCTTATATACTTCTGTCTACAGTCTCCAACTTCACTTCATCATCATCAACATGAAACCTACCGCGAGCCAGGTGAGGAATCACTATTCACAGAAGAATCGAGAAGCCCACCTTGAGAGAGCACTTGCACCTGCATTGAAAAAGACAGCCAATTCTGATTGCCAATCAAATGTTTGCACTTCCAACCCAGCCTTCGAGTATAGTGTTGGAGATTGCTAATGTCCACACTATACTCCATATGAAGCAGGATGATGATGATACCGATCGGGAGATCAGCGAGAATGAAAGTGAAAACCCTGGAGAGTCCACCTTGTCAGCCGATATCGAAGAAGACGATTTGGACAACCAGCAGGAGGTCCTACATCTAGACCATGCGCACATTGATGAAACAATACAAACTACAAGGGTTCCACTACCAACGAAACGGAGCCGTGCGGATACTGTCATTGCACGCACTTCACTTCCACATCTGTGACATCCGGCTGGGGCCATCGCACCACAATTCCTCAAGCGCCAAAAGTCGACAATCAATATATTACGCGAGTCTGATGTTGTACCAGCCCAGGAGCTCCCACTTCCAGAAGCGGATGGAGACCAGAATGTTCCTCAACCAACGGCCGGCGGTGATCACAACATTTCTCATCACCAAAATGGGACTTATGAGGTGGCGAAACGATTCATGAAGGAAATAGTATTCTCCTGGACTCCCTGGCCAATCATTTCCGCTGAGAAGTACTCGATGGTTGACAAAGCTTGGAAACTCGCAATTGAAGCCCAGCATCGTCTGCGAGCATTAGCAGGTGCTCCTGCTGGTACACTATCTGTGTGTCAATTGCCAAGTGGTCGATCTCTGAAAATAGATCAGTGAACCCGAGAAGCTGTAACTGATTATTCTGCTTTCTACTCCTGGATTGGACTTATGATGATACTAAACCCCAGAAATATTCGTAGTTAAAACAAAAGATTGCAACCGTTTGAGGGTATTTGGCAGCCGGAGCAAGTCAAACTATTTTGTGTAGTTACAGGTTGGATTTAGGATCAGAGACTGAGCTTCAAAGTCAGGTTAAATAGCTCCTTGCTGACGCTGCTTATCTCTCGAAGGTCATCGATGATAAAAAAATGTGGTACACGCAGATCAAAGTGCGTGACTTAATCTATCCTCAGTTTTTCTTCACCACCAATAGCGTGGGGCGACAACCGACCACATTGCAGTTCTTTCAACCACTCACACCACAGACCTTAGCGCTTGTTGCCACAGCAATTCATTGTGCGCTGTCTGAGTATGCCACTGGAACGAAGGTTACAGTGATGTTTTCTCAAGATGAATATCGAGGTAAATTTTGCCCTTCCACTGTGATAGATTGTATTACTGCAGAAACCACTGCACTACTCATCAATTACACATGGTGGGCTGCTTCATACCCCCCCCTCCCCACTGGTGCTCCTACGCTAGAATAGGCGCTCCTCAATCCCCATCGGCGCTCCTCAATCCCCTCTCCAACCTCGATATGGAGCAGCTTTATTTCATTCCAGACTCTGAATATCCCTCCCCCCCTCCCAATTGGTGATCCAACGCTAGAATAGGCGTGCCTCAATCCCCTCTCCGACATCGATTTGGAGCATCTCTATTTCATTTCAGACTCTTTACATCCCTCCCCTTTTGGAGATGCTCAGCCACATCAGCAACTACTCTAATGTCCGTCAGAAACACCCGGGTGTTCCGGACGGCTCTGAAGGCTCTGACGGAACCTCGTACCAACTGACGGAGAATTATACGCTGCCAGTCACCCAGGCAACAGGTCGCGTTGCATACGTACTCCTTTACCTTGTGGTGATGTCTACGCACCATTAGAAGGACATGTGTGTTACACTCTTCGCAGGGGCTGCAGTTATGCTAAAGCCGTTTACACAACGCCTGGCGATGTCACATCATACCAACTACTCATCGTTCAACGATTTTCAAAACTTATGCATTCAGTTTGTATTCTCATCTATGTATCTATGTATCTATATACCTAATATGTACTACCCATCGTTCAGTCCACCTCCGTTACCCCTGTATCTCCGTACACCCGCCGTCGCTCATTAAGGATGTACTTGGAGGCCGTGCTCGAGCGAGTTGAGTGATGCAGTTGGAGGCCGTAATCGAGCGAGTTTGGAGATGCACTTGGAGGCCGTGATCGTGCAAACTTGGAGGCCGTAATTGAGCGAGTTTGGATACACACTTGAAGGCCGTGAGTGACCGAGATTGGACAAGTACTTGGAGGCGGTCGATGGACGGCATGCCGGGTGGTGAGACTGTATTTCATCAGTTAGTTAACTCGCAACCGTGGGAATGTGACAAGGTGACTTTACCTTTGAGCTCTCATGGAGAGCTGGCTGCTGGCGGTCGATCGTGTATGGAGGCACGCCGGAAGCTGATGCTAAATTCAGGGGTCAACTCGTAATCATGAGAATGAGGGAAAGACAAACAATCTTTGCGTGCTGTACTCAGTGTATGCTGTACTCGGTGTATGCTGTACTCGGTGTCAACTCATGATCATGCCATGGAGAGATAGAGAGGGATGACTTCACTTTGTGTTCTGCGATGATGGTTGAGATATGGATGAGAAAGAGAGAGATGGGGGATGAAGATGAGAACGATGTGGAGGATACGAGCGGATATGAGAAATCAGGGGTACGACTTGCCTGATTGGGTTGGGAAGACCTCGTATAGGTGTCAATACACGCCGGATCGGAACTCATACCTGCCGTATCGGGGATGGTATATTGACTCGCACACGAAATTCTCTTAAGTACCAGTTTCTCATCAAGATTTGTCCCATGTGCTCTACCATCACCTAAGAACACGAAGTTAAGTCATCACTCTCGATCTCTCCATGCCATGATCAAGAGTCAACATTGCTCGAGGAGCATAGGATGAGGGTGGGAAGATATGATACTACCCGGCCGCGAGGATCCACGCAATTGCGTAGATCCACGAAATCGTAGAAAGAGCGAGTGGGATCAAAAGATGGGAAAGATAGAGTGTGTATTTCGTACAGACCGACAGAGCGAGAAGAAATGGCGGATTGGCGATCGGAGGGCGATATGCTACGCGACGCGTGGTATTGACGCCGGGCACGGAGTAATCCGCCCCCGGGGTGTCTCTGCCGGCTCTGACGGAGCGCATCCACTCTGACGGAGCCAATCCGCCTAGTGTTAGCAACGGTTCCAGGTTACCTGGCTGCGGTCCAGGTTTGGAACCGGACCGGATGGTGCAGTTTGGGTTGTTTCCCGGAAAACAGGGGTACCCAGCGGGTTCGGGGACGGGTTGGAACCGGACCTCGGTTCCACATTACCGTTCCTGCATCTTTGCCTCCAATTGAGTATCTGAGGTCTGATCGTATCGTGACATGATCAGTACGCAAATCGTGCAGTTTTGGCCCCTCTTTCACCTCCCGCTGTCAGATTTGCGATTGGGCCAACATTCGTTGAATCGCTGTGAAATAAGGTTATATGTCGGGCGAAAAGTGCGGGTTTTCGATAGCGACTCAACGAATACTGGTCGGATCCCAAATCTGAGAGCGGGAGGGGCAAGAGGGGCTAAAACTACACAATCTACGTACTGATCATGTCACGATACGATCAGAACTCAGATACTTAATTGGAGCCAAAATAGTAGATTTGAAATGACGGGTTTTCGGTGGAAACCAGTTGCAACAGTCCGGTTCCGGGTTGCAACTGGACCCGGAACCAAACCGGGAATGTGGACCCGTTGCGAACACTAATTCCGCCTGGACCGAAATGTTTTTTGCTGATGATGGTTGGCTGCTCCGCTGGATAGGCGCTCCTCAACCCCTGTTGGCCCTCCTTGGCCTGGACTTGCTCCCATCAATTACATTTTGTGCTCCTCAATCAACATCAGCACTCCCCTTGCCCACCCTGCACTCCACATCAGGCACTCCTCCTTTCCTGGTTGCGCACCTCTCTTTCCACCAAATTCATCATATTGCCATTCAAACTCCATTTTGATTCCCTGCGAGCAAACCTCTCAATTCCAACCATTTAGATATCACAAACCGAGCCAAACGATTTTGGAACTCAATTTCACCCACTCGCCAGGTTCGAATCATTCGGAAATACAAGGAGCCCCTCCAGCTTCTTTGCGCTGTTGATGAATAGTGTGTTCCTGCGTTTGTTGGCCCGGATGGGATGGCAGATATAGTAGTTGACATTGAGAGTATGTGTGATCGATATCATTCGATTGCTTAGTCGGGTTATTGTTCAGTTTTACCTGCTTTCTTTTTGAATTACTCACCATTTTCTTTCATTCTCCTTAATGCAGCGATGCAAACAATAGAATGTCGAATGAGATGCTGGGTACTAGACTATGATTTAGAAGTCGATAATGAACAATACTTTATGCATTATACGTGGAGGGTATTCTTATTTCTCGGGGTACATCAGGAGAATCTCAGATAATGCCTGCAGTCCTTCCAAGCAATATCCATCAGGACCCAGGCATTCCTCAGAGTTAGTTTGGGGTTCCCGCATTGGTTGGGCGACAGTCCCAGGTGCTCCCAAACTTATCACAACCGCTCCCATGGTGTTCCTGTACCAGTCATTAGAGACCCCAGTTACTCTGAAGGCCAGCCGGAATACCCTTCTTTGGTCTGATTCTCTCCTGAAATTGACGCTTCTAAGTTTACACTCGGCCTCCTCTCACACACTCCTGGAGGCTCCCAGCGATTGAATTACATTTTGCTGATGTACCGTGTGTAGATGGGTAGCGATATAGATACGTAGGTGAGAATACGAACTGAATACATGAGTTTTAAAAATTGTTGAATGATGAGTAGTAGCTATGAATTCCAGGCGCACTGGCAGCATTCCCAAAGAAGATGCTTTACCCAGACTGCTCTACAGTGATTCGAGGTGCTCCCACGCTTGTCGCCAGTGCTCCAAGGTGCTCCCATGCTTGTTGCCACTTGCAGGCTTGTCATCGGCACTCCCAGACTTGTCATCGGCACTCCCAGACTCGTTGTCGGCGCTCCTAGACTTCTCGTCGGTGCTGCCACGTGATACCAGGTGCACCCCAAGTTCTCTCCGGCTCTCCGAGGTATTCTCAAACTTATCACGATCACTCCCAAGGTACTCCTGGACCAGTCATCAGAGATTCCAGTTACTCTGAAGGCCAGCAGGAATGCCCTCCTAGGGTCTGAGACTTGCCTGAAATTGACGCATCTAGGATTACACTCCACATCCTCTCAGACACTCCTGGAGGCTTCCGGTGACTATAATACATTTTGCTGCTGTAGAGATGCACGGATCACGGCGACAGACTGAGCTATGTGGGGGGGAGCACAGAAATGCAGGGATAACGGAGATGGACTTAGCAACCGAATGTCTATACTTGGGAGACCATGGGGTAGATAGACATTGTCTCATTTTATGAAATACACACTCTGTCTTTCCCAACTCTTGGTCCGACACATTGTTGCAAAGGTTTCATAAATCAACCCAATATGTGTTGTTCCTCATGCGCTCTTGCCGAGCCTTCATAGAGGTATGCAATTTGCGTGGTTCGTTATTGCCGGGTAGCATATCACATCTTCATGCCAGAAACACTCTGTCTCACAAATTGTCTCTGGATGTCATGTGAGGTGCAGCGGAGTGTTGATGATGGACTGTGTGGCTTATAGCTCCATCATTTCACCGCATTGCGAGCGAGTGAGTATGGAGTTGCACTTCAACCCAATGATCAAGGGAACTCAGAGATGCCCTTGGGGGCCATTATCTGGTGAACTTAGAGATGCACTTGGAGGCCATGATCAAGCAAGTAGGCAGATGCACTTTGGGGCCATGATCCTGCCGACTTGCAGGCCATGCTCGAGCGGGTTCGCAGATTCACTTAGAGTCTGTGACCCAGTGAGATTGGAGTACTTGGAGGTGGTCGATCTGGAGGTGGCAGATTTTCAGGGAGGCGCAACAGCAGCTGAGACTCTATACATTGGTTAACTCGTAATTGTGGGAATGTAGAGAGTTGAGTACAACAAGGTCTATTGAGAGATGAGAGATAAGAGATGAGAGACTAGCTGCATCAGCAGAATGTATTTCGTTCACTGGGAGCCTCCTGGAGTGTGTGAGAGGAGGCGGAGTGTAAACTTAGAAGCAGCAATTCCAGGAGAGAATCAGACCCTAGGAATGCATTCCGGCCGGCGTTCGGAGTAACTGGGTTCTCAGCGGACTGGTACAGGACCACCATGGGAGCAGTTGTGACAAATTTGGGAGCACCTGGGACTGTCGCCCAACCAATGTGGGAATCACAAACTAACTCTGAGAGATGCCTGGGTTCTTAGAGATATTCATTCAAACGACTGCAGGCAATTTCTGAGATTCTCCGGATGTACATGAGCAATAAGAATACCCTCCACGTATGAAGCATAGATTATTGTTCAATATCAACTGCTCAATCATACTATAGTAACCAGCATCTCATTCAACATTCTATTGTTTGCATCGCTACATTGAGGAGAACTTAAGAGAATGACAAGTGATTCAAAAATGAAACCACGTAATCCCGAAACAATATCCAGACTAAGCAATCCAATAATATCAAACAAACATAGTCTCAATGTCATCCACTAAATGTCTCATTTCATCAGGGCCGACAAACACTGCAACACACAATTCATCAACGGCGCAAAGAGACTCGAGGCACTCCTTGAATTTACGAATAATTCGGGCCTGGAGAGTGGGTGAAATTGAATTCCAATGTAGTTTGGCTTGATTTGTGATATCTAAAAAATTGGAATTGAGAGGTTAGCTTGTGGTGAATCAACATGGAGTTTGAAAGGCAATATGATGAATTCACAGGGAAAACAGCTGCGCCACCAGGAAAGGAGGAGTGCCTGATATGGAGTGCAGGGTAGGCAAGGGGAGTGATGATGGTGATGGAGGAGTGCGGAATGAAATTGAGGGGCTCAAATCCTGGCCAAGGAGCACCTATCCAGCGGAGCAGCTCATCCATGTGGAGCATCGCTGAAAGGGGAGTGAGGTGAAGAGCCTGGAATCAAATAGAGGCGATCCTAATCGAGGTCAAGGAGGGGATCGGGGAGCGCCAATTCTAGAAGAGGAGCGCCAACAGAAACGGCAGAATGGAGAGCTGAATAAAATATCGAGGCGCCAATCCAGACTGAGGAGCGCCAATGGGGAATAAGGAGCGCCTATTATAACGGAGATGCACGATTGGGGAGGGGGGGGGGGGGGGGGGGGGGGGGGTATGAAGCAGCCCCCCAGGTGTAATTGTTGT
>Ga0307515_10002296_pt1 | contig 41802 bp, 21 predicted proteins | sample 17_EM_MG_FD_194513 | JGI IMG/M metagenome (GOLD analysis project Ga0307515, IMG submission 194513) | Populus trichocarpa ectomycorrhiza microbial communities from riparian zone in the Pacific Northwest, United States - 17_EM | ecosystem: Host-associated > Plants > Roots > Unclassified | place... | reverse complement strand
ATTTATAATCATTTATAATAATCATTATATTTTATTTTTAATAATCTAACTATAAAATCTTAATTTTATTTCATGCATATTAAAAATTATGTTATATTGTTAACTCCAAGAAAGAAAATCTTTAAATTATATTTTATAATAAAAATTAAATTTATAATACTAAATAAATATGAAAAAAAAATAATTACTTACATCGTTAAAAAATACTTGTATATAAAAGAAAACAAATGTAGTTTTCATGTGTTTCTTTCATTCGAAAAACAATAAAATAAATAAATAAAATTTGTAAAGAAAACTGTAAAGAGGCTCTAAAATATATTTTTCAAACTTAATACAAATTAAAAAAACTGAAAGATTATTTTTAAATGAAAAAATATTGTATTTAAATAAGAAATTTATTTTAAAAAAAACTTCATATATCTAGAAAATCAAAGTATTATTTTGTTTCTAAGCAACCCCTTATATTTTTCCTTCTATTTTTTGGCAAGGTTGTCAATTTTATTCTGTTCCACCTGAAATGGTCGGTATATCACATTCCAATTCAAAAAAAAAATAAATAAACCAAAAGAGATTTTATCTTACTCAGAATCTTGACTAGTTCTAAAAACATTTGTGATATTAATTATATCTCTCAATCTGATTGTTAGATCAAGTTAAAATTTTACAAGGAATCTCCTAATATATTGTTATATCCCAGAGTAAACTTTTAGGTCAATCGATGTTTTGAAAGGCCTCGCGAGACTGCTAATGAATTTTTTTTTTAGATTGAATTTTTTTTTATTTTATCATTTAACAAATGAAGTTATTGAGAATTCAGTTTCATAATTTGTTTTGATTTACTTTATTTGGAGTTATCATGGTCTCATGACCCGGGTCATTGATTTGAAATGTTAACCCAGGTTGACCTGATCAATTCAATAGGTTGTCGTCTCAATATTTTTTTAAAAAAAAATTATAGTCTTGAAATTGTTTTTAGTCAAACTATGTTTTTACTAGTCGTCTAAGTTGTGTTTGGACCCGTTAAGTCGATCGGATTATGTTTGATTACCTTTTATTTTTTATTTGTGTTTAAAATTTAAATTATATAATTTCAAGTTAGTTTATCTTTGAATTTAAATGCTTCAACCTTATTCTTTATCACGCAAGTTTCGTATGATGAAAGGTATGTCTCCTTAAAAAGCCATCTACTTTCTTTCTTTTATTCAAGTGTGTCAATCTTAGAATGTTTTTGGTAGCATGTGAATCAACCTTTTCTTAGAACAAGAGCACGTGAATCCACTTTATTACTTCTCCCTTGATTTTTCAATCTAAGCTCTTCACAAATTTTTAAAAGGAAACATCAAGCTCACTGCAACATTTTTTAACCTTTGCCCCATTAAGATAAAATTTCCTTAGTAAAGAGTTTGTCATGGACGTATTTGAAAGTGTGGTTGTGATTGTTTTTTAAAGTGTTTTTCATTTAGAAATGCATTAAAATAATATTTTTTTTATTTTTTAAAAATTATTTTTGATACCAGCAGATCAAAATGATCGGAAAACATAAAAAAAATTAATTTAAAATAAAAAAATATAAAAAAATTAATTCTTTTTAAAAACAAAAAAATAAACAGACGAAGAAGCTAGAGTTGGTTAATTGCTTAAATCTAAAGGCCTTAACGAGTGCAGAATTGAATATGGTTTTTGTTGCTCGTTTTATATGCTTTTTGGTAATCTTTCTTGAAATTTTTTGTTGATAAGAATTTAACCGCAGAGGTTATTATGTGTCAGATTAAAAGCCTCGTGTTGTGCTGGGTTCATACTTGGGGTTATGATGGATTTTAGAGCCTGATTGCCAAGCCACCAGCCTTCACACCCAAAAAAAAAAAAAAAAAAGGACATAGAACTGCTTGTTTAGATAGGTGAATGAAGTAAGATTTGCACGATCTTACATGGATTTTATCTATTAATAATTTAGATAGGTGGGGGCAACAACTTCACTTTTCAAGTTATTTCTTCGTCTAATCATCTAAGTGGTGGTCTAATGATAAAAGTTTGGGACCATTTATCTGTGGTCTCAGGTTCGAGCCCTGTGGTTGCTCATATGATGGCTACTGGAGGCTTACATGGTCGTTAACTTCAGGACCCGTGGGATTAGTTGAGGTGCGGGCAAGCTGATCCGGACACCCACGTTAAACTATATAAAAAAAAAAGTTATTTCGCCATCTAGAGCTATTTTTGGCAACATAGAGAAAGAGTGATAATTATAATAATAAAACTATTATATATATATATATATATATATATATTCAGAACTGACCTTTTGTGTGTGGATAAATGCAGGATTTTCCCCGAGACCCAGTTGCACTGAGATACTTTTCTTGTAAGGCTTTCTAGCATTCGACAATGCACTGTGAAAGCGAGCTTGGGTTTAGCTGGATGCTAAATGCACACTCCACAGATTTTGGACCCGAAACCAAGAACCCTAGCACCATAAAGACTACAAAAACAGAACCCAACTTCACTCCTTTGCCTTCCATTTGAAAACTTGCCTGAATCTCCTCTCACTCTTTGTCTACTCTGCTCTTTCAGCTAGGTTACTAAATTTTGTTGAGTGGATCAAAAAGGAATTAAGCGTGGATGTGTCATCCAAACTAAACATATTTATGTTGGGTTTATCTTTTGAAATTATCAATTCAAGACTTTGTTGTTAAGAATGACCAGATACATCAACTAAAGTTTGCATCATATCAAAAAATGCTTTTATATGACCTAGACTTTTTAGGTCTCGAGAAGTTTTGTCTAGATTATGAAATTTTATATGAATATATCTTTGCTGAAATTGAATTTAAGATATATGAAACAAACTACTTTCAGCAAATTGGTGATAATGTTATATTTGATGTATTTTTTTTTTTTTGGCATGGTCGATTTCAATTTTTGACAATTAACTTCGGGGTGAGTTTTTCTCAAGAAGAAGGGAATAACGTAGGGTACTTTCTTCATTATTTTTGGCATAATTATTTTTATTGTATTATTTTCTTAATTGTTAAGATTTTTTAAGTTTTGAGGAGTTCTAGAAAAGTCCAATATGTAGTCTAATAAAACAAGCATAACTTTTAATCCAACCAATAAATTGAACTGAAATTTTAGCAAAAGTTTATAAAGCCTTATTATTTATTATGGTTTACAATTTTATAGTCATAGGAGGTTGGTAGGAGCTTTAAATAAAGCATATAAATTACTTTTAAGGATTTTCTTTATTTTCCTTGTTCTATTTAGATTTTTTATTTCTATTTAGAAACACAACCTTATAGGCTATTTTATAGGATTGAAGATTATTATTTAGATTTTTTTATAAAATATTAGAGATTTCTCTGGGGTTGTAACCTTATAACTTGAAAACCTTATCCACTCTTTACATCATGCCACCCAATCCATACATTGTTATTGTTTATCATGTTTACATTTTAAAGGTCACGAACTCTTTTGATTTGATTTAAAAAATATAAAATTACATTTGTAAACAATATTACCACTCTTCTATTCGATTAAATATACAGGGGGAACCATCTAGGTGGTGGTCCAGTGGTAAGAGCTTGGAACCAAGAGGTTTGCTCCCTCTGTGGTTTCAGGTTCGAACCCTGTGGTTGCTCATATGATGGCCACTGGAGGCTTACATGGTCGTTAACTTCAGGGCCCATGGGATTAGTCGAGGTGCGCACAAGCTGACCCAGACACCAACGTTAAACTAAAAAATATATATATATACAGGGGGGAAACTCTATAGAAATTAATAAAAGAATTAGATTTGAACTAAAAGATAAAGTTAAAGAAGGTTAATTTGAATTTTTAGGTAAAAGATCAACTCCATTTTGATAAAAAAAAAAAATGTGAGGAAAATAATAATTTTAATGATAAAAATATAAAAGTATGGTATTATTTGAAAGCATTTTGTTGATTCTTATTTTTTTTTACCAATATGTGAAACAAAATTGTTGATAATAAATAATAAACAAGTAAATAATTTAGAGGTGTTTGTTATTGTTTTTTTTATTTTTTCTTTGTTTTTGTTCGTTAAAAATAGAAAACTTGGTTGACTTAACTTTTTTTAGTTTGTTCAAATATACTTAATCTCAATCAGATACTCGAAGTTAATAATACTAATACACATGTTATCTAAAGTTGTTAGGGACGTTCGGAACCTAGTCTCGGTTCGACCCTTTGCACCTTAGGCCAGTCATAGCTTGACCCTTCCAACATCTTAACTCGACTGTTAAACTTCCAAGATCAGGTCCAGTCCAACCATCGGGTACACCAAACATGGTTCAAACTTGACCATCAAGCTTTTGGGATTCGTTCCTCACCTAACCATCTAAGATGGCTAGGATTTGGTCTCAATTACACATCTGGAGCACCTTGGACTAGGTCTCAACCTGACCCTTGGGCACCCAACACATGTCTCAACCCAACTACCTAGGTGCCTCGAACCTAATATTCTGCGACGATGGCTCCAAACCGGATACGAAGCAAGCGAAAGCAAGGCCTCACCTTCAGGTACTAAAGACTCAATCCTAACCCAATCACTACGGTGGCTTAGATCTAGTCTTAACCCAACCCTCAAGTCCCTAAGACTTGATCTTGGTCTGACCTTAAAGTGCTTCATAACCAATCCCAATTTTACTCTTAAACATCGTAGATCTCGTTGCAACCCGATCCTTAGGCACCTTAGATCTAGACTTGAAGAAACATAGTGACCTGAATTGATGATAAAATTTGATAGAAAAAACTCGAGGAGAATGCAATTTAATGAAAAAAATTATAAAATGATTTTAAATAAAATAAATAGCAATTTAAAAAATAAAGACTAAATTTTAAAGATTAAAAAAATCGGTGAAATTGAAAAATATTTGTAAAAACTAAACAAATCGGGGCAAACTTTCTAAACCTGATCAAATCTTAAAAACTCGCAACTCGTGAAACCCTGAATCCGGGTCCAATAAAGAAGTTTATTTTGAGCAAATTTAAAAATATCATTTTTAAAAACTTGTCAAAGCAAAAAAAAAATCGGCAATCAAAAGAATATGGATTAAATTTAATAGGAAAACAAAAAAAGAGGGTGAAATTACAAAAAAAAAATCAATTTAAAAGATAAAAAAAAAATTAGTGGGGTGAAATTTAAAAGGCACATCAATTTTATAAATTATTCAAGATTAAAAAAATCATAATAAAAAGAAAATTGATCAAATCTAGAAAACCAACAAATTAAATGATTGTTTTTTAATGTTTAAGGGGTTGGTGCAAAAAAAAAAAGACAGAAGAAGGGAAAAAAAAAATCATCGACATCAAACAGTTGTGAATGATGGCACACGTGCAGCCATATCGGGTAGGGGATGTCAAGACATTTCAAATACCACCCGTGTTTAATGGTTGGATGGCTCCACAGAATGACACGGGGGCCATCTATATGCTGGTGCGTACAGAGCACGCGCCATTATGTTTTTTAAAATTATATTTATTAAATGTAATTTACAATAATACCTCTTACTATACTTGAAATTTACAGTAAAAACAAAGTAAAATAACAAAAAAACTATTAAATAAGAGTTTAATTAGTTTTGTCTTTAAAGTATCAAAAGTAATTATATTATTTTATAAAAAATAAAAAAACAAAAATACCCTCCTTAAATATTAGGCATTGAATTATTTGATTTAATGTTTAAATAAGTAATTTTATTGAATATTCAGATACAAAATAACCAACGTAACACTACACAACTTTCAAAAAATATTTATATCATAGTCAAAATACCTCTGTTTCCCCAAAACCGAAGCTAAGTTAAGAGGAAAATATAATAATTACAGCATGACAACAATAGAATAGTAAAGTTTATCCCGAGACACCATAACTTCACGATCAACTTGGTTTTTTTCAAATAATAAAATTTGACAAGCCACCTGTGAGTTGTGTTTGTTTGCCACCGTTACCATGCCGATACAAAAGCTGAGCACACGTAATGTCGGAACACAAGACACCTGTTCTTGGTCGGTTGCTTTTGCCTCTTCTCTCTTCGCTTTCTCCTATATAACAAAACCAAATAAGCAAAAGAGAAAATGGTTTCGATGCTACGTTCTTCAATCGAGATGAGCAAACAGGCTGCGCTTAAAAAGGCCAAGGAGCTTGCTTCCTCTGCTCCTGTCGTTGTTTTCAGGTTTTATTACCATCATAATTTACAATTACAAAACTCCTTGTTTATATCTATTGATGGTTATGGTGTAATTTAAGATGTTGCCACTTGTTTTTTTTTTTGCAGTTATGTTTTATCTTTCTGTGTTTGTTTTTGTTTTTTTACCTTTCTATTATGATTTGTGAGCTTTTTCTTCATGCAGCAAAACCTATTGTGGTTATTGCAATAGGGCGAAGCAGTTGCTGACACAGGTGGGAGCAACTTACAAGGTCATTGAACTGGATGAGCTAAGTAAGATTACTGTGTTTTTCTTTTTCTTTTTAATTTTGCTATAGCTTCTTGTTTGATCCTTTGTTCCAGTTGGTATTTGTTTTTTTGATGAAAATATTAGTTTTCATTTTTCATATTGATTTTACAACAAAAAAAACAAGTTTCTTTTACATCGAATACGTACGAGTAAGAATCTTCTGTTTAAAAGGTGGTGGATACGAACTTCAATCAGCACTAGGCCACTGGACTGGGCAAAGTACAGTACCTAATGTGTTCATTGAAGGGAAACACATTGGTGGTTGTGACTGTGAGTTATTTTCCCTTGTTGTTGTTAGTTGCCTCTCTAATTTTCATGGCCTCAGTTAATATGACGAAAAATCCATTAACGATCATATCTTTTTCAATGCACTTTCACTCTTGCTGTTGTAGCTGTCCTGGAGAAGCACAAAAACAACCAACTCTTGCCACTTCTCAATGATGCTGGTGCTGTTGCTATCAACTCTGCCCAGCTTTGATTAAACATCTGTGAGACTAGATTAATCTTGTGCTAAAAGATGGGAAAACGTTTACCACATTACCAATGTACCTGAATTCCAATCGTGGACCAAACCAAATAGAGTGTAGCATCAATAATGTTAGTTTTTAATATGGGGTGATGGTTTTTTCTTGCTGTGTTTTGATTTCTGCTGCTTCTGGATTTGTGGTTCCTCCTGGATCAAAACAGAAAATGAAATTTATTTTCTGGATGTGTTGTGGATGGTGGCATCAGACAAAAATCTATCGTGCAATGATATTTAGATGAATATTCCTGAGAACTTGTCATGTAGCCTGACAACTTTGTCATTGAAGTTTAGAAACAACCTTGCCAAAATAGATTAACAGTCACTGCCCCATGGATTCTTCTATCTGACTATCTCAAGTCACACAAAAACTCTTGACAATTCCCGAAAAAGAAAAAAGATAAAAAAGAAGCTATCATTTAAATTAATGGGGGTATCATCTGTATATGAAACTTCCCCAAGCTAAAACACAACACATTGTAACGAGCCATTTAAGTTTTGGCTGTGTAAACATTTCTGCACCAAGATGAATCGCAAGGATATTTATTTTGTTTTATTCACTGTTGAATTGCCAATGATGTGCCCGTATCAAGGTTTTTGTTCTTCCGATCTTCAAACTGCTTAAGCTTGGGTAAAATTTCAGGCGACCTGAGCAACAGAATCTTCTTTCACTTTCTGCAGTTGTCAACCAGGGGGGATATGAGACAACTGGCAAAAGTTAAATTCTAAAATTCCAACCAATTCTAAACTAAGTGCCACTTACATTAGACATCTCTATCCATAAATTAAGTGTATTAAGAGCTTTCCCTGATAATTGCGTCTCTCGAGCCAAAACCACTCCGTCCGCTAAGCTACTAGAGCGGCCACTGACAAAGAGAGCAGCTGCTGCGTTTAGGATCTGAAAAATTATTCTGGCATGAGAACTTTATTCACAAATACTTGTTCCTTCTACCACAGGTGCATATGCAAAAAGATAAAGAACTGACACTTGAAACAAAACACTCTATCAAAGAAACTCACAATGGCATCAGCAATGGCGCCTTTCTCCCCCGACAATACACGTCTTAAAGCATCTGCATTATAATCGGGACCTCCACCTTGCAAGTCAAATAGTGTACAGCGCGGAATGCCAAAGTCCACTATCAAATGCACATTTTTGTATCAGCGATTCAAGCAATCAGAGACATCTTGGAAAACCTCATTAATATGGAGTGACTAACATGCAGTCGCTCTCCAATATAAAGCGAAAGAACAAATTTATCGGGAAAAAAACAGGAAAAAAAAAAAACAGAGAGAGGCTGAACAAAACACAAGCTTGTGATGATCTCACATGGATCGAATGAAAATTTTGATATCTTTTCGGGGTTGACTTCAAAGACTACTCCAGGTCCTGTTTTCATATCATTATCAGAAGATGAGATTTAAGCATGCGAATGTGGAATAACCAATGGCAGCCAAAGATAGCTACTACATATCCCTTGCTGGAATAATGATATTTATTTAAAGGAAGAAATCTTACCAATGGGACTCATTTCATCCAAGCCCTCTGAATGAACAACCAATGCTCTCTTCATGCCAAAGCGTTGCAATGCTTTGGCCATTTTCAGCACCTACGCAAGAACATAATAGGCAGTATGAATTGAAGGGAGATGTTCAGCTACTGCCCAAGCAAGCCCCCAATCCCCCAAGCAACATATCTCATGTGTTCATATACGGATATCAATATAACAAGAGAGAGAGAGAGAGAGAGAGAGGCATTTTGCAAAATAAAGCCACTAAATACTTCACCCGTATTTCTTGATACCCCTGTGGTTTCTATGTAAACTTTCAGGATAAGTTAGCGGTATCAAGTTACAACTATGGAAAATCAAGGACAGTGCTATCAAAACACATCTGAAACCACAGATATAACAATTGCATCAAATCAGTATCTTAGGATCTTTGAGCTTAGTAATTAAACTGAATAACCTTAGGATACCTAAGAATAAATTGTAATCTTTTCCATACAGTGAAGACCGATAAGTAAAATTTGTTGGATAGGATTATAGGTCACAGTTGTTACAGTTCATGATACAGCAACTCACCAAATCTTCATGGAATACACCAACAACAGCAAAGGGAACACTTGCAGGATTCAGCATAGGACCCAGTATGTTGAAGATGGTTTTGATTTTCAATTTCTTCCTTACAGGGCTGACAATCTTCATTGCAGGATGGTATTTTGGTGACATCATGAAGCCGATTCCTGCTTCATTCACACATCTTGATACCCCCTAATATCATAAAAATTGAGATTAAGCTAAATTACATGCATAGAACATGTGAATGGAATTGCATATGATTTGAAATATATCTGCCTAAGCTGTGGATTATGGTTTATTATTGGAACAGCAACAAAAGGAACACAATTGGCATTATGGAAGTGACATGCCATATGAGTTTTGCTTGATGAGTTACAGTTGACAAAGTAATCCAACATGATTTGTATCATAGAAAATTTCCAGAATTTAAGAAAAAACAGAACATTAACATTAAAGTAAGAATCAAAGATGCACTATTTTCATGCCTATATAAATGAACAAGGGCCATATAGCATATTCATTTATCAAGAGAGCTGATTGTTCATTCCGGAGCTAGATGAGACCCCCAAAGAAAGAAATACTGTTCCAAAAGCTCAAGAGTTTACCAACAAACTGTACAATAATAGGTTTCAACGGAAAAAAGGCAAGGATTATGCCCTCAAGTGAGTCGTTCTAAAATTCAAATAACAAAAGGAAATGAGTCAGCCTACTTAAGGCTCTGATGTACTAAAGAATGCACGATGGATCAACTGGCAACTTATAGTTTTGGTGGCCCAACTTCCAAATTAATGCTATTCGGTTAACAACTCGAGTAATGATGGAATGGGAGGAAAGCAGTAGCATGATTATACAAATATGGTAAACACAAGCTTAATAGAGGTCGGTACTCAGTTATATTATCTTTATAGCATTGACAAATTGTTCTTTAAAGACCACTTTTTTGCCCACAACCACATCAAAAAACACACTGGTAAGAAAACAAACAAGCTATCCTAGAACCAAACAGCCATTAATGACTTGCATAAAAGGTGAACCTACCTCTGGGTCCAGGTCAATTACTACCCCAAGTTCTTCCAATACGTCAGCACTTCCACATGCTGAAGAACTTGATCTATTCCCTTGCTGCAAAACTAGCAGTATCATTTTGTACATCACATGAAATAAATCATATGAAATGGTCCAAAAATTTTAAGCATAATTACGAGGAAAATAAAGTCTGACCTTGGCTACTTTAGCACCACAAGCAGCTGCAAGTATTGACGCTCCTGTAGAAATGTTAACGGTGTTTGCACCATCACCACCCGTTCCAACAATATCCACAGCATCCACCAACCCTTCCACCTTCCTGGCATGCTTGAACATTGCCCTTGCCAATCCAACAACCTAATAGCATCAACAACCCAAGGTAATCATTATTTTCTTCTAATTATAACAGCATATTGTGTCAGCAGTAGCATATTCCCATTAACAATAGTTTACTGCTCAAGTTAAAGTATCATGTCTAAACATTATATTCCTTACATCTAAAGAGGGAGCTATGTGTAATATGCTAGCCTTACTTGTAAAAGGAATAAATGCACTAAACTAAAAGATTTCTAACGAGATGTAAATGTTCCTTGCCTCTTCAAAAGTCTCTCCCTTGGCTCTGAGCAATACCAAGAAAGCACTGATCAAGGCCTCACTAGCATCATCAAGTAAATAATCTAATGATGCTTCGGCCTCAGATTCTGACAAATCCACCTTATTAATCAAAGATTCAATCAACTGCAAAAAAAAGGGCAAACCCAAAAGAAAAATCACAAAAGAAATTAAAATAAATAAGCAAATTTTAAAATAACCAGAAATTAAAAAATAAATATATAAATGTGAAGGACAGACCTCATTGAATGCAGGTACGGTGGAAGCTGAATTTTCAGAAATAGTAGGCAGTGAAGCAGACACCAGACTCGCACCTTTTCTGCTTCTACCTCCTATTACATTTCTGATTATGTGACTTTGCTTCGCGTAGTAACCTGGTCGAGCACAGAAGCAGCAGTTTTTGTCTTCAAAATCGAGAACGGGCGATTTGGGCCGCTGAGATATCAAAGAAAGAGAAGCTGCAGACAAACTCGCTGCCATTGCTGCCTCTAAAAACCAAAATAACAAAAACCCGATTCGTCAAAAACAATAAATACAAGAATTTACATCTTGAAATCAAGAAAAGGTAAGATCTTTGAATTGAAATTTGGGATTGGTTTGATAAAGGGAAAAGTCGTTGCTTTTTCCAAGGTTAACAGTTGACTGCTATAAAGAGTTTGAACTCACTCTTGCCTTGAGACCAGGAGAAATTGTCTCTTATAAATCCTTGATTGAAAACGAACAAGAAAGACTCTTTCTTTTCTTGTAAAATGCAATAAGCAGAAAGACAGACTTGAACTCAATGCAGCAGAGAGAGAGAAAACAGAGTCCAATAAAGGTTTCAGGCTTGGACAAGAACTGGGTGTTTTTTTTTTTTAATATGCCATGAGAAGGATAGATTTGTTTACAATATATATTAGTATAATATTGTACTAATTTGTTGTTTTCTGGGTTTTAAGATTGAAATGTTAATGGGCACCAAACTCGATGGTATCTAGTTTCACCACCAGCGAACCACAGCCAATTTTACAAAGATATGAACAGGCTTTTCAAGCAAGGAGATATACTTTACAGGGAAAAAAATGGTGGCTTCCAATTAGATTAGGTTAGGTGCTTCCATATTACTATACCATTTTTGGATACATGAAGGTTCACCGGTAGAAAGTGGGAATTCACGTCCATAAGAGGTAAGAAAGTGGCGGAAAGTTGAAGGAAAAGACACCAAGGGCTAACTACAAATCAGTCCCCAATATATATGCTCATTAACATATTAGTTCTCAATCTTCAAGATTCTGCTAATTTCTCCCTCATCCTTGTAAGTTTTCTTACCGTAAAATTGAGTTTACTAAGCTCTCTTTTATAAATTAACTAAACAACTGTTATTTTCATTATTTTTTAAAAGAAATTTTCCACGTAGTTGTTTTTTAAATCCTTTTGTGACATAATTTAATGAAATAAAGTTTTAAGTTGTAGTAAAAATATAAAATAAAAGTAAAAAGGACTACAATGTAAAGCACAGAGAAATTATGTGGTTAATCTTAAAGTTTTTAAATTTTGTATTTTAATTCAAAAGTTTATTTTGTTTATTTTTTTGTCTCTCGATTTGAGAGAGGAGAAAGAAACTTATTGGAAAATAATAAAGAAAAGAAAATTATTGGATGACTATATTCTTGCCACTAAAAAAAAAAGGATCTTTATGTCAATAAGTTTCCCTTCTCAATAAGAGTTCAATTGAGATGGTTTCTCTCTCTAAACATGACTAGAAAATAGATCAGGTTTTGTTTGATTTATTTTTATTTGGCTAGTTTTTATATATATTTTTTAGAGTGATTTTGTGGTGTTTTGTGGTTGTTAAGTGTTTCTTGATGATTATATAGTGTTTTCAAGTAAAAACTAGTTGAAATGAAATTTTAGGATCCAAAAACATGGACTCTGATTTCCCAATTGCCTAAGATGGCCGGAAAACGACTAATCAATAACTTGTCGCCCACCTTAAAAAACAATACATGGATAGACATGTCGCCCGCTCCTAAAAGAAAAGGCCTAGGTGTGAGCATGGGCTTTACCATTAAGGTCGGATACATGAGCCAGAGACATAATTACCTAGCCTTTTTGTTTTTGTTTTTAGTATTTACTCCTTTTCTTTAATTATTTTTATTTAAATATTGATTCATGTCATCTCTCTTAATTTTTAAACAAATTGAAATAATTTTTATTAAATAGTGATTAAACTTTTTATAATTTTTTTAGTCGCATAATGGTTCAAAACATTGTTATTAGTAACAATATTTATCCATTAAGATAAAATAAATGAAATTCATTAAAATAAAAAGGACATTCGATATAAAATATTTGTATATATATTTATTTTTTTCTCAATTATGAAGATTAGCTTTCTTTTTTAATATTTAATTAGCATTAACTATTTTTTTATTAGTTCATATATTTCTTAATTTATTTTATAAAGAATAAAAAAAAGTAGATGTATACACTTTTATGAATTATCAAAACAAATGATCAATCTATAATTTCTTTTAAATGATCAATTTTTAAGTTCTCTTAGTCGTATCCTTGAAATATATAATTTCCTTAAATTCAATTTTATGTGAGTAAAGAGAGGAGCTTCAACTTGTTAGAAATAGGGAGAAAAGCAGATTTTTGAAAGTTGAGGACTGATCTGTTGATGAATATATAGATCGGAGACTGATCTGTAGTTATCCCAAAACCAGCGTCAGAGTGTGATGCTTTTTTTTCTTTTCTTTTCTTTCTCGCGTATCACGTGGCATCATTGGAATTTAAAACGCTTATTGCATTTATTTATTTTTTCCATTCTGAGTCGGGTGATGTTCAAACCAGGCATTTTAATAAATAATTTGTACAAAAAAAATTAATGATTTGAGTTATAATATAAATTGAGGTTAATGAGTTGTTTTTATTTTAATTAGATAGGAAAACAAAAGACAATGATAGTAATTGGATTTTTTTAAAAAAAATATTAAGATACCTTGAGAAAAAACAGTGAGAGCATGAAATTGGATAAAAAATATAAAAAAATTAGATCAGGTCACCAAACATGGAAGAACATAACGGGAAAAAAACTAAAAATATCTAAAATAAAAATTGATAATTAAAAGAATTAAGGTAAAAATCAAAATAAACAATAAATTAGAGGGCAATTAAATTTTTTCAATTGGAGAGTTTATTTGAAAAGAAAAATAACTCAAGCAAAAGAAAAAAAATTGAAAGAATGAGGAAAAATTAAAAAAAATAGCACACCATAAACCTGAATTGAAGGGTGAGATCAAAAATCAATAAAACTTTTATAAAAGGGTTAAGGAAAAAAATAAAACATTCAAAGAATAAAAACCAAATAAAAAATACATGAAAATTAAAATTGAAGAACTAAATAAAAAAGGAATAACACTTATTCAAAAGGACAATGGAAAAACATTTATAAGAAGAAAAAAAAAAGGACAGTTTTGGTAGGAGGAATAAATTGAAGAAAAAAATAACTAATATACCAAAATACATTATTCCAAGGTCATTTTGATTATTATCATTATTGTTATCACAATTATTACTATCATCACCACAATTATTATTATTGTTGTTGTTGTTACTACTATTACTACTACTTCTATTATCAAACTATTATTATTACCACAATTATTAATATTATTATCATTATTAATAGTATTATCAGTAATATTATTAATATCATTATCATCATTACTATTATTGCTAATACTAGTATTATTACCATTATCATTACTAATATTATTATTCTTATTATCATCATTATTATTGCTCTAACTACTACTACAATTATCATTACTACTATTATTACTATAGTCCTCACTAATAATATTACTATTATTATTACCATTACTATCATTATTGTTGTTATTAATATAATTATTATTTCTCCAACCACTACTATAATTATTATCATTACTACTACTACTACTACTACTACTATCATTGTTGTTATTATTATTGTTGTTGTTATGATTATTATTTTGATTATGATCATAATTATTAATATTATCATCACAATCATTACTATCATTAGCACCATTATAATCATAATAAACTATTATCATTATTATTATTATTATTAGTAGTAGTAGTAGTAACTTACATAACTTTTCATTCACACCCTAATAATCCTCCACATGAATGAATATTATTTGATCATAATAAAATACAAAGGTTAGCTTATCCTAGTTTTCGTTGCAGGTAGTGTTTTTCATCATAGGAATGGGTAAGAGTGATACTAATGAGTTGACATATAAGGTTGTCCTTTTAAACCTAGATCTTGAAATCTCGAGTCAACTAGGTTGAGTTTCTATCATGACAATTCTTTGAATATAGGCTTTAATCTCATTCTTCTTGATGATTTATCGACTTGATCTCTTCTTAAAGCTTTTGCATGCGAATCCATAATGTTATCCTTTGACTTTACATAATCAATAGAGATAATCATATTTAAGAAAAAATACCTAACAATGTTGTGTTTTCGATGTATATATCGAGACTTACCATTATATAACTTTTTTTTACCTTACCAATTACAGATTGACTATCATAATGTATGCATATAGGTTGGCATAGGTTTTGGTTAACTTGGAATATCCTCTAAAAAGTTTCAAAGCCACTCTGCTTTTTCACTAACGTTGTTTAAAGCTATAAACTCAAGACTCTATAAAGTGGATTTGACTATGCAAGTTTGTTTAGAGGATTTCTAAGAGACTACAACTCCTCAATAGTAAAGATAAACTTATTTGTGGATTTTAAGTCTTTAGTATCAGATATCCAATTAGCATCGCTATACCCTTTAAGTACAATCGAATATCTTGTGTAATGCAGTCCATATGTTAGGGTGTATCTCATATATACGAGAACCTTTATAATGGCTTTCTAATGATCCTTACCTGGATTATTTTTATATCTACTTAGTTTGTCAACTGTGTATGCTATGTCTGGTCTAATATAGTTGGATTACTTTCTAATGGTTATTGAATATTTGAGATATTGCATCACTAATATTATTGGATAAATGTAGGCTTACATCATCAACTAGTGTCTTGGCTATATTATTCTCAAATTTATCAAGAATCTTCTCAATGTAATGACATTAAGATAATATTAAGGCATCATGTGTTTTATAAATTCTTATTCCTAAAATCACATCTATTACACCTATATTTTTCATGTCAAATTTATCAGTTAATATTTTCTTAGTGGTTTTAATGATATTAGTATTACTGCCAAGAATCAACATATTGTCTACATATAAACAAACTATGACATATATTGTATTTGTTTTATTTCACATAAACACATTTATTGATGTTAAAACCACTTGATAGCATTATATTGTCAAACTCCTCATACTATAATTTTGGTGATTGTTTCAAACCATATAATGATTTAACAAGCTTACACACCATTATTTTCTATTTTAGAAACTTAAATCCTTCATGTTATTCCATATAGATTTCTTCATCTAAGTCCACCTTCAGGAAAACAGTTTTAACATCTATTTGGTGTATCTCAAGATTGTTAAGGGCAGCTATAACAATTAACATATGAATAGATGTTATTCTTAAAATTGGTGAGTATATATCAAAGTAGTCCAAGCCTTCCTTTTGCTTGTAACCTTTTACTATGAATCTAATGTTATATTTATTATTAGATCCATCAACCTTCATCTTTATTTAGAATATCCTTTTGCACCCTAATGGTTTATTCCAGGAGGAAGATCCACCAGTTCTCATGTATGATTTTGTATAATGAATTCTATCTCATTATTTATTGCCTCTTTCTAAAATAGTGCTTTTGGACTTGAAATTGTTTTTTTTTTAACTTTTAGGTTTATTTTCTAACAAATAAGTTAGAAATTCAAGATAATTTTTTAGCCATCTTACTTCTTCTAGGTTCCTTTTTCTCCTCAACTTCTAGAGGGTCATTATTAATAAATTCATTAGTTCTCTTAGTAGTCTTTTCTTCTTGTGTGTTCTCTAACAAGTTATGAGATTTCATGATTAACTAACTTGCTACTAAAAAAATCCTTATAACTTGGACATTTTTTTTTTACCTTAGAAAAAAGAGTATGGCCTATGGTATAACACCATCCACCTATCAAATTATGTAATTTATCTAAAAGAGTTAGGGTGCTAATTTATCTTTTTCACTATTCATACAAACAATGAAGGAGGTGGCTTTATTTTATTTTTTCTTTCATTTTCATCCATCTTTTTTCTAAATTTTATCATTCAACATTTTTTTGATTTTGAATTTATCTTTATAAATTATTTCGGTTTTTTTATGAGATTATCGTAGTTTCAAACAAACATCTTGACATTTGGTTTGTGCTTAATTTTAGGAGCGACTATTTTTATTATCATATAATTAAGTAAAAATAGTTTAGAAAAACAAAGTTTTTAAACTTAGTGGAGTACACCACCGAGATCGTGAATTTGGTGAGTTAAGTCACAAAGTCCGAGTTGATCCAATATGTTAACATCTCAATATTAAAAGCAAGTCATCATGAATTGTTTTTAAAACCAAACTATGTTTTTTTACCAATCGTTTGGGTTGCCTTTAGACCCACTAAGTCAATTGGATCATGTCATGAGAACTTTCTAATGGTTTAATTTTAAAACTAAACTAGGCAAGGAGTTGATGGTCCGGAGGTTTTAAAGTTGATCCACTGAGTCAATTTAATAACAATGCCAAATAGTTTCTTATAACCTTGATATTTTTTTATATTTAATCTTTTTTATATGAAATACAATGTTGCGAACTCTATAAAATAATTGAATGCTAAAAGAAGACATAAAATGTTATGTCCTTACTTGAATCACAATTTGATTTGATATATAATTCTCATTACAACACATACACAACTTTTTGATCCCATTAGAGCCATACCTATATATGCCACCATTTACCTTACATGCTCTAAGGAACTCCTCATTTCTTTATACAAAGTATTTCTCTTGGATCCCATAAGACCATTCACTAGGACCATCTACCTTCAATGGTTGAAGACTAGAAGCACTATTATAACCTTCTCAATCAAACTTACTATGGTTTATAGCCTTAATAGCCTCAAATACCATTACAAAACACTTCGACTTATTTGACTTGAACATTGAGCTTATTTATCCATAGTCTACTAGAATCCACTCCAAGCACCTATAATACTCTTCACAACCCGCACCCAATTTTTTTTTCTACAAGGTAAGTGGTTCTTGGGGATCCTTAGAAGAGTGGTGATTGAGCCAAGCAACCTATTAGCATGAACATATTATCGACGATCATATTGAAATATAGAGATCACCATTGCTTGACCATAAAACCATTACCTTTGTCGCATAGCACAGGGGTATCACAAGTTGATAAGTGAGGTTTATAAAGTGTAATTGATTGATATGCATATTATATTCCTAATACAAGGTATAATTTAGAGCTAATATGAAACATTAGTACATTTTTCAAGTAAAATAAGAGGTCTAAAACTTGGATGACCACAACCATATTAGATTGTAAAAGGGTAATCAATAGTTATGTTACACAATATGACACATATTATTGATATGGATATTATTGGAAAAACTTAAAGTACTGTTGAAAATATTGAGACGTGATCAAGAAAAGTGTGCTTGTGTTTATATTGATGAGATTTCAAGAAAGGAAAAGAGGAAATGTGAAAATAAGAAAAGAAGGTTAGTGTCTTGTAGGAGGAGGAAGTGTGAAGGAAATATGAATATAAGAAAAGAAGGTTAGTTTCTTGTAGGAAAAGGAAGAATGTAGTGTGGTAAATAAAATAATAACAATTTGCTTGGATAGTTGATGAAGTGTTTGATGTTGTAGGGATGGTTTTGGGGGTACTTTATTCATATTTAGTGTTTACGAATCGTATATGTATTGTTTAAGGGTTTTGGTTATCTTTTTGTAGAAATTTGTTCCAAAGTTTTGAAAGGTTCGACTGGTTTTTTCATGGTCTTCTAGCTTTAGTTTGCTTTCTGAATTGTAGAGTGAATAACATTTGGACCAAATGATTTTTATTGGTTTGCTTTATAATCAAGTAAACATTAATTTCTTATTTGTCCATAACTATAATAGTGGGACTCGAAATGATGCATTTTATAAAAGATAGATATGTAATTTAACACTTAGGTTATGGGAAAAGTCTATTAATTATGTGGAAAACTTCCAATCAATCTTTGATTTTGTATAACATGCCTATAAAATTATAGAAGTAATACTAAAAAAATTAATAGCCTAGGAAAACTAGGATGCTAGTTGTCATACCTAATTTTTAGATTTTCCCCCAAATTTACATTTTTCTTTTTAAAAATAATAAAATAAAATAATAATAACAAAAAGAATGGCAACTTGGCAAAAATAGGTTGAGAAGGGTTTCAAATGTATGGAGGAATCAAGCTGTAGTTTTGGAAAAAATTGGAAGCTCAATCATACCCCATCATACCCAAGACTGAAGAGGCAATACAAATCCAAGGTCAAATTAAATAATTATTAGACGAATCTGCATAAAAATTAAGTCTAGTGAGTTAATTAGATTTTTTTTAATATGCCAATTTGATTTAATCATGAGCCAAATTAAAGGTTTAATTATGTTTAAGAATTAAATTGGGTCAAATTAAAAGGTTTAATTAGATGTAAAGACTTAACTATACTTTTAATGGATCAAATTTGGTTGAAAATAGAGGTAAAATTGAAGAAACTAGAAGTTTGAAGGTGAATTGAGGGCAAAATCAAAGAATTTCAAAACCAAGGATCAAGTTGAAAGAGACACATTAAGAGGCTGAAATCGATTGAAATCAGGGGTAAAATTGAAAATTTTGAAAATATGAAGGATAATTGAGGATGAAATTGAGATATTCAAGACCAATGACCAAATTGAAAAAAAGACGCTAGACTCATAGGGTCATTTTAAGATTTGGTAGGGGTGGGATTGGATTGATTCTTAGAATCAAAATTCAATTGAGGACTTAATTGAATAAATTAAAAGATTGAGGGTTGAAATTGAAATAGGAGATTTTTAAACCTAAATAAACCCTAAACACCAAAACTATACTCTTTCATTTAAATGAAACAATTTATTTTGGTGTTGTTTTGACCAAAACGACATCGTTTTGGTCAACGAAGGTAAAACAAATAATGTCAAACGATGCGTCGTCTGGCACTGTTCATCACCTTCAACCTCTGTACTTGAACAACTACTCGAGTGATTGCTTTTCAGAGGCATTTAATGCCTCATTTCTCAACCAAACAAAACAAACAATCCATTGTCGTCTGTCATCGTCGTCTTGCACTATTCATCACCTTCAATCTCTGTACTTGAAAAGTTGCTCGAATGACTGCTTTTTAGAGGCATTTAATGCCTCATCTCTCTACCAAACAAAACAAACAAGCCATTGTCGTCTGGTGTTGTTCATCACCTTCAACCTCTATACTTGAAAAGTTGCCTGAGTGGTTGCTTTTCGGAGGTATTTAATGCATCATCTCTCCACAAAACAGAACAAACAAGCCATCACTCTCATGACCCGACATTGTACTACACCCCAACTTGATTCCCACTAGGTGGTTGTCTTTATAGTCACTGCAATGTTGTCATAAAAATAATGACCAATCAGCTTGTGCAACTTGACTTTAACAGCTTATGATGGTGACTTTTAGCCAACGGTTGAGATTTTTCTCATTTGAATCAATGACAAAGATTCATCACTAATAAAGACTAGATGTCTCTATTTCATTCCCTATAAATAGGGGTGAATTTCATGCAAAAAGGGAGGAGAAAAATAAAAGGGAAGAAACCGAAGAAAAATCACCTATGCACCAGCTGCTCTTTAAAAAAAAAAGAAAAAAGAAAAAAACCAACCTTCCCCTTTACCTTTCCAACTTCTCACCTCAGCATACACCACCACCACCACCTGAAACACATCTCCTTATTAGCCAACAACTCTAACAATAATGGTAAAAGACCTTCATCAACCACACAAACATTTGTTTTTCTCCATTAAAGTAGCTGCCCGTGAGCTTTCTCCACTAACAACTTTTTCTCCAGCCTCTAACAGCTACCATTCCTCTTCCAACAAACCATTACGTCACATTTGAAGCTCCACCAATAGGCACCTCCCCTACCTAGGTAACTCTCACACTCCCTTCTCTCTTTTACATATTTTGCCTTCATAAGCTTGCAAAACATGAAATAATTCATGTTTTGTAGAAGCCAATAACTTGGTCACTTGGCTGGACTAGTGAACAAGTTATGTGGGCTGGACCTAAGCCCAACTCGTATGGATGGGCTGGGTCCAACCCACTTCACAAAAAAGGCCTGTTGGGTTATTTATCAGCACAACAAATCAGGTTGGGCTGGGCCCGATCCCAACCCATACACGTGGGCTCAGGTCTTAAGCCCAATAGGCCCAGCCCAAACATATCATTATTGGCCTGTTTGGCCCGCCTTTTTTTTCTTAATAAATAAGCTCCTTTTTTGCTCTTAAAAACGTGTTTTTCCAAAGATACATTTAAAAACATTTTTAATGCCTCTGATTTTAGACTAAGTGCGTGTTTGACAAACATTCCCTAAGATTTTTTGTTTAGATTTAATATGGTTATATTTGTGTATCTAGCCAAATAGACCCTTAACAATTTCAAAAAAATCTGAAAAACAAATCCATGGACCATTTCAAAAATATTTGTGGGTCCCTTACATGATTTCCCAACATTTTTATCTAATAGAGGGTTGTAGACTTATACTGTAAGATACGGATCTGTTATTAAATATACCTGATTTTTTCTCCAAAAATTTCAAAAAAAATAAAAAATTCAAAACAAAATTCCTTTGTTTCATAAAACACAAAAAAATGTTTTTATTCAAGAATTTCATTTAACATTGGGTTGTAGAGTTACACTGTAACATATGGACCCGATATTAAATATACCTTTTTTTTTCTCCAAAAAATTCAAAAATTCAAAAAAATTTCCCGTTTTAGAAAACATAAAACAATGTTTTTCTTCAAGGATTGCATTTTATATTAGGATATAGACTTACACTGTAAGATACGTACTTAGTATTAAAAATACTTGGTTCTCTCCAAAATTTCAAAAATCTAAAAACATTTCCAAAACAATTCCTCATTTCAAAAATACAAAAAATATGTATTTTTTTTTCTTGCATATGGTCAAAATTTCACACATATTTTCTAAAAAAGGATAAAATAGGATTTTTATCATATTTTAAAAAATATAAAATGAATACCGTAACCAGTTTATGATTATCCATTCAAGTTTGACCAAAATACCAAAAATTCGACAACCATTAATTTGTTTAATTAATATTCAGAGTGTTAGGATTTAGTTGTAGACTTTAATTGTAACAATCTCAACTTGTAAACTCAAAATATATGATATATATATTCGTAGTTACCAAAATTTTATATATATTATTTTCCTAAAATTTCGGCAGAGTTTTCTTTGTATTCTTTAGGTACCAAGTTATCGACTCAATCATTTCTCAACCTGTAACATCATTCACAATATTCGTCCTATCATTTGAACTTTCAAAACTCAAGCATATTTCAATATCTCAATTCTATTTTCTATAGAACACTATGATAAAAGCTAATAAATTCATAAAAATATATATACAACCAACCATAATTCAACTTAATAATAATAACATTATAAATTACATCCTACACAAGATAAGTTAAACACTACAATTTTTTTAGATATGGAAGTACATTACAACAAAATATTAGTTCTTCCAATTATATTAATCGCATAACAAAATTATTTATCCAGCATCTACTTTCCAGATCGAGAGTGTGATGTACCTAAAAACATAATCGCATTAAACATGATTTAAAACAAAATGGCACCTTTCAATCAGTAGTTGATTAAGGACTAACTATTCATATACATTAAAATGACTTTCATATCATCGAATAAATTATCTTCTTTTTTTTTTGAAATTTCTAATTTCATAAATTCTATTTTAGATATAGAGATAAATCTACTAAAATAAAAACATCAAGATTATCTCCTACAAACCAGCATATTTAACTTTAAAGTTTTACAATTAATCTATTTTACATCGTGTGATTATCTCATAAATTGATTTTTCTTAACATGGCCATTCAACCAGGCACAGTTCCAGTAATCAGGAAAAAATCTTCAATGCTTTCCCATTCAACAGGGCATTATTTCCAGTAATCAGGAAATAATTTTCAAGGCTTGCCCATTCACCAGGGCATTATTTCCAGTAACCAGGAAATCAGGACATTATTTCCAGTAACCAGGAAATAATTTTTAAGGCTTGCCCATTCACCGGGGCATTATTTCCAGTAATCAGCACTAGAAATTTACAACCTATAAATTTCCTTCTACAATAAAAAAAAAATTAATTATTTCAAGGTGTTAAACACCTACCTGATGTCTATGTGCGTGAAGAGGTCCCTTGTTGCTGGTTAGGTCATGCGGCCTCCTCTGTACCAACACAAATTACTACGTTATTTTCATTTATTGGTACCGGTAAAATTTCCAATACCAATTACATACTAATCGAATTACTCAACACCCTTAATTAAGCTTAACTGAACATTCATTCATTTATTTACAAAATTCATTATTCAAATTAACTTATCAACATCAATAGGGCTAGGGCAAGATCCCTCAATAATATTATCAAAACTCAATTTTTTTCTAATTTTCTTCTTTTAACCGAAATCAACCTAAGGAAGCAAGTAGAGATTGTTTTTTTCTTTTCTCTTTGAAACATTTGTGCTCCTTTCATAATAATAACACTTATAAACCTATTTATTCCCATATTTTCCAAGCAATTATATTAAAACCTCAAATCCCCTAATTATTTCCTCTTTTGGCCGAAAGTTCAATCAAAATAGGAGGAAATAATTTTTGTTTCTTTTATTTAAAATTAAACACTTACTCAATCTTAGTACATGCATTCTAACATGGTTTAATCATAATTTGTATCATTCCCATAATCTATAACATAATTCTACAATTTCACATAATTTCAATTCTACATAATCCTTCATCAAACATAAAATTAGAGGAATAAATCATTTGGAGCATGTTATTTACCTCACTTTGATAAGGATTTAAGAAAAGAATGCAAGAAAAAATCAAGTTTTCTTCTCCTCCCTTTTCAAACCCTAGCTTGAATTTCTTCTTCCAAGGCACTCACCACCTTAAAATCACTTCCTCTTGATGTTTAACTAAGCTAATCACTCTAATTACTCACTTTAATTGGTGAAATTAACGAGAATTTGTGTAGACAAATCACACAATTTCTCCCCCTCTCTTGGTTTCACACTCTCGGCTAAAGGAGAGAAAAATTGGAGTATTTATAGTCTAGGTTTTATTTATTTACACATTGGCTCTCATTACTTTTTATTTCTATTTTTGTCAATTAATTCCTCTTTTTACTTAATTACACCACAATACCTTACCTTTTATTCAATTGTGTCCATTTACAACTTGATCCTTTTATTTAATCTATTCGATATTTTATTTTATTCAGATTATAATTTATCGGGTTTTCACATTAATATTTGGAGGTATAAAATTACACTGTAAAGTATATCCTCAGGTTTTAAAGATACAAAAATAGAAAATAAATACGATATTAAAATTTGGATCTTAGAATGGTTAGGATATAACCCGAGATAGAGACTTTCTCACGAAGGGGGATCTATCTTGAATCTTAGATGAGACCAACAAATAGAAACATGCATTACATTAATAATCAATTAACGATGCAGCTTACCATAGGTAAAGTGCACTGGAGGTGATGTGTCTTTTCCTTGCACAACTAATCCCTTTACCTAGACTCTCGTAGACCATAAGGTTTTCTAGTGACCATAATATTATGTAGCGACTCATGAACCTTACAATCATAATTTTATGATTAAACCTAAAACCCTTTCAATTCTAGGAGGCAGCTCTGTCATTCGACATCGTGCACATCTTATAACACACACTCATACAAAATCATATTAAAAAATTGCAAACTTGGGAGCTCAATGATGTAGGACATCTTTATTTTAACAAAAAAAAGAAAGAAAAAAGTCATGGACGACCCTGTTTGTTTTTGCGTTTCAAAAGCGCTTTTGAAACAAATTGAAATTTTTTTTTATTTTTTTCTTTACTTTAAATTAATTTGTTTGGGTGTTTTTATATCATTTTATGCGCTGATATCAAAAATAATTTTTTAAAAATAAAAAAATATTATTTTGATACATTTCTGAGTGAAAAACACTTTGAAAAGTAACCGCAACCACACTCCCAAACAGGCAAGCCAGATGGAAAACATAAGGTAAGTGTACATTAATAAGAACTGAAAGCATCTTACATTAATAAAAGGTTTTCAACAACTTTGGATTTGGCATGTTATATCGCCTGGTTGTCCAAGAACACAATATAAACATGACACAGACCCTTCTTTTTACAAAAACAAAAAAATGAAAAGATTATGAGTTTTATGCTTCATGGTCTTAGCATTTCATCATCCATAAAAGTAATACATCATCCATAAAAGTAATATACATTTCTTTGGGAAATGCTTTATAAACATCACAATAAAACCTATTTAGCAATTACTCTATTACAACCATATATACAACAATAACAATAAATATAATCACTAAATTAATTAAGATAGTCAGTGGGTTTTTAAGTCCCTTGCCTGGCTAGTAGCTAGTACCTTTAGCCTTTAGGAGCTGGGTTGGAACTTGGAATAGTTCATGACCCCATTCCTTCCCCTAACATGGCACATGGAACTTATAATTGTTGATGTATTGCTTAAGGTAAAGACTAGTATTATATAGATGGTATAAGATCAACAAGATGGAATGGAAAAAAAAAAAAGAGAAAAGGAAAAGGAAGTTTCCAATTTAAGCAAAAATCTAATAGGCATAAATATTACAACAACATGCTACCTTAATTTCCATCAACAACCTTATTATGAAATAATCAATTACAAGCCACAATCAAAGAATCAAAGAGTATAAGATCCAACAGTGACCATTGCTTGTGGGAATTTGAATACTACTCATCTTAGTTAGCTAAAAATCAAAACCCCTGTCATAAAATAAGAAAATCTAACACCTTAAACCCAATCCTTAAATACATTCCCACAAAATAAAACATTGTTTTTCTTTTTTAAATACCCATATTCTTTAACAAAAAACCAAAATTCCCTTTACAAAAAGGAAATCTGGAAGCCAAAAACCTAACCCAAATCCAAAAAATAAAAACAAATCAACAAACCTAGGTAAAGAAAACTTCAAAAAAACTCAAAACTCATAAAAGAATTAACCAAAATAGAATCTCAAAAGAAGATATACATATATACTCCATCACAAGCTTAAAGTTTGGATAATCAATAACTTGCTAATTTGGCAAAGCCTACACAAATTATATAAAAAAAATCATCTAAAAGAAAATAAAAATGAAATCTTGAGATTATTGCAATATAGAAAATGAAAATGAACCAAGGGAGGGAAGTTGCACTGGGTTGGGAGGTTGGATTTTTTAGGGTGGCTGTCAAAGATTTGAAGTGGGTAGGAGAGAGATCAAGTTTAGGTTTTGAATTGAAATCAAATAAGAAGAAGAAATGGGAGAGAAGAGAAGATTGTTGTGTTTTAAATCACTTTAAATCGCCGATGAAATTACAGATGATTTTTTTTTAATTCCATCGTTGTTTTCGTCGAAAATTACTGACAAAATATATTCATCACATTTTATATCAGTAAAACACGATGAAATATTTTTTTGTTGGTGTTCCCATTATTTTTTTGTAATTTTCTGGTAGTGTCTTTACTATAGGATAAATCTCATTATTGATCCTACTATTGCAATTTATTTCACAACCAAATGGGAGATCTCTTTTACTTTTTTTTGCAATTCATTTGTTTTCATTTTGTCTTGTCATTTTCTTTGCAGAAATCTATGGTTAATTTGGTTTGCAATCTTATGTGGTCTATAAGTATCATTGCAAATAAGTGAAATGATCAGAAGTTTTTGAGCTTGATTTAAGAAAGTGAAAACCTTTATGAAAAGTAGGTATCATCTTACATAATTGTTTGCAATTTTTTTTTCATTCAACACATACCATGAGCTAATTGATGATGTATTTTTATACATTTATGATTAATTGAGATTGAAACTTAGTGTTATCTTTCAATATTCTTCCAACCCTCTTTCATAGGGTTTCTACCTCTATCTCACCCTCTCCAATTCTCCTCTAGAGGGTTTCTCCCCCTATTAATCAATTTATCCCTCTCAAACAGGGATTTCTCCAACCCTTTAAGTTTTGTACTCTTGTTTTACATCAACCTTCTAAGTAAAAAAGCTATCAATATAATAAAATTCTTATAATATACTCCAATAATAATTCCTAAAATACAAATTAATCCCTTTTTTAATTATATGTCTATTTTAATACTATGCTAAACCCTAAATAACACATAATAAACTTCCTAAATCATTCTAAACTAATGTTACTTATTTTGGCAAGCTCTTCTAACATTAAAAAAGAATTTCTCTAAGAATAAGATTCATAAGATTTTTATCCATTCATAGGAATTGATTCTAATTCATATAATTAAAATAAAATATTTTAAAACAAAAATATTCATAGATAATGTTATGCTAATGCTCATATTAATTAAAATTAAGTATAAAACACCAAAAGGCGTGAGGATATTGGGTTTAAGAACTTTTTTTCTTTAAAATAATTTTTTAGTTAATTATATCATAACAAAAATAGATGTTTATAAAATTAAGCATAAATAAAGTATCATGATATTTATTTGGGACTGTGATAACTTCATAGAAAAAAACCAAAACAATTTATAAAGACTAATTCAAAATTAAATAATTGTTAAAGAATAAAATTAAGGAAAAAAGAACAAAAATGAAAGAAAAAAAGATGGGGAAAAGCCAAGAAAAGAAGGAGAATGCAAAAAAGAAAAAAATAGCCACATTTTTTCTTTTCCAATTCACCCTCCATTTATTTTCCATTTCCCCCATTGTTTTATTTTAATTTGGTTTTCATATTCTCAATTTATCTCTAGACTTTTTTTAACAATGGTTTGGGTTGCCTTTGAACCGACTAAGTCGACTGAATCATATTAGAATAGCTCCCACATGATTTAATTTTAATTTTAGACCAAGCAAGAAGTCAATAAGTATTTGTTTTTGTCAATTATATATATTTTTTTCTCAATTTTGTCCTCATATCCTTTTTACTGGTCAATTAGATTACTTTTTGACCGACTAAATCACCAAGATCCATAGTTTGAAAACTCGGTCCGGCTGGTCAACCTGGGGTTGGAACCAGGCCGGGTTGAAGAAAAAACAGGAGAAGGAAAAATCCGGTGTGACCCGGCAACCCGGTTGCAATCCGTTGATTTTTTTTTACTAAAACAACGTCGTTTTGATTTTTTTTTTAAAAAAAATTGACCCTGACGACCCGGTCAAAACCCGAAACCCGGGCCTTGAACCGTGCCGGGTCTAAAAACTATGTCCGGGTCACGTTAAGATAACTCTAACAAGATTTTATTTAAACTTGGGTTAGGCAAGAAATTAAATTGAGATGTTTTTTCATATTAGTTTTTTTTTTCCTCTTAATTTCATCTTCAAACTTTTTTTAATAATCAAAATGATTTTGAACCAACTAAGATAACCAAATCACACCAGAATAATTTTTGCATAATTTAACTGGAAAAAAAAATCAAATCAATAAATTTTAAAATTGGCCTGCTAAATTAAATTTAATATAAATATTCAATAATTATCTACACAATCAATCTGAGTATTTTTTTTGTTGCAGCGTGCACCCCAAGTTTTTTGGTATAAAAAGTGTAATTTTTCTTTCAAATATCTATCTTCCTGGAGAATTTCTGATTAGCTTCGAGAGGAGCTTCCATAACTGTGGGGAAAAAAAGGGTGTAAGATGCATTTCAAGAGCCGAGAACAGAGCTTATTTCTGACCAAAATAAGAAGAGAAAGTTTAAGTCCTGTTTACGCACTTTGTTTCTGTAGAGCTCTTTGCCCCAGTTAGGTCCCCTAAGTAAATAGTTCAACAGAAGAACCGCTTCCCCTGTATTCTTCCAGGTAATGCTTCTCATCATTCATCCTTCCTTTAACTTCTGATTCATATTTCACATTGCATGACAGAACCAGCCTCATGACAATAAAATGCAATAATAATGTGTCAAACAATGATCTGAGGTTGAATAACATTTTCAACTCTAAATTCTAGTTCTAAAGTATAAAAGGTATAGCCTATGGTTGCCAACATCCCACCGAGCTTCTTTCAAGCTATATCCCAAATCTTTCTAGTTCTTCTTCTGGCATAGTTTTCTTCTCGTCAGTGCTTGTTAAAAGCATGAAACAAATGGGCATCTTACAGTGCTGCAAGGTACCGCTCTTCTCCTGTTTCTCCTCTCCATCTGGCGGTCCTAAACTTGAAACCATAACTTCAAAAGGTTCCGTGGCTCTTTGTGCATGGATATAACGATGAAACAAGTCACTATTCTTCCTTGCCTGCATTTTAATAAAAAATTGAGGTTTAGTGACTGTCAAATTGGGTTAATTTAAGCTTCCAAAAATAATGACACCTGACGGTTACGATGAACACTCACCATCATCGTGGTATAGTGTTGTGTTCTCTCGTGCCTTCTTTGCTGTCCCTTTAACCGATTCAGCTGTAATCATCAATTAATGGTTAATATGAGAGGAAAGATCGAACATGCAGGCAAAAACTAGATGAGACAGAGAGAATGGTGAGAATTGAGCAGCTTTCTTCTGGATGCTTTAAACTACTAATTGATCTTTCTTTTCATGGTGTTATGAGCTGAAAGAAGCAATCAACTAGATATGCAAGGCTTTTGAGAGAATACTAAACTTTCTTATCAAATCTCACCCTTAAATTTTCTTTTCTTGTTAGCCCTCCTCCTCTTCCTCTCAGCCTGCATAAGTTCTGCTTCTTCCTTAATATCACCTTTGCCTGAAAAAACTTCTTCTGGAGCCAGCATAGCTGCATCTGAAACTGCCATGGGTGCAATCTATACATGGAAGACTATGTATTAGCAAGTCAAGTCAGAAACAAAGTTCAGACCGAAGAGGATAGGGAGATATCTTTTACCTCTTCCATAGCAAGAGCAGGGACATTTGCTTGGATAGACATGTCTTCTATGACCTATCAAAGTCACACAAAAGGGATCAATTTTTTTTTAAAAATAAAAAGGTGGATAAAAGCCCGTCATTTTATGGATTGAGAAGCATACAGGTTTGGGAGCAAAGTGGTAGTGAGAAAGTGCATCCAACTTCAAGCACAGTTTTTTGAACAGGACACTTGCCTAAGTAAAAAAAGAAAACAAGATTACACAAATCAAAGATGTCAATGTAATAAAATCAGAAGGACATAGAAAACATAATACAATGTGCTGGAGTCATTGAAGATATGAAAATTTGTAATGAAGAAACAACTAAGGAGAAATAATAATAGTACCAACAACAACAAATACAACATCATGAATATCTACCTCCTTCTGTTCATCTGAGAAAGATAACGGTACAGCAGCTGGATTTGTCTTTTGAACATATTCTTCCTGTAAATAATTAGAGAGAAATTTGGATTCAATACACGAGCTCAACAACAGAAGAAAACAATCAAGCTCAGAAACTATTAAGAACAGTATAGGATCCAGTATCCAGAATTGGAAACCCGACAAAGCATGCTGGTTAAGATAGACAAACCTCATAAACATCGGCAAGACCCTTCTTGCTCTTATTATCATCCTGCACATTTTATGAAAAATACAGCGAGCAGAATTAATATTATATCATAACAGGGAACAATGGAAAATAAACTAAACTATGTTACCAGTAATATTGTTTACCAACTCTTTCAGTTCTCTTGGTGCTTTAGAGGGTAAACTGGGAGCCTTCTGAATGTCATTAAACTGTCCCTAAGATCATCATGGCAAGACTGTTTCTGGTTAAAAAGTCAGCATGTGCATGCACACACACAGACAACAATGTCTAACATAGCAAAGTATCAAAGCAGTGTCCAATTCAAAATGAGAAGCAGCAAGATCTGAACAAAGGAACCAGTTATATAGATTCAAAACAAGAAAGATCAAGATAAAATATACCCAAAATTTTTCCCATAACAAAGCATAAAATTCCATGAAGCTACTCATATTGTCAGGTACAGTGGTAGAAAATTTCTTTCTGAAAGCTTGACCTAGGATTTAGGAATTTTTTTCTGAGTGTATAGAAATTTGGAAAAGCCAAAATCATAGGAGGAAGTTGCTCTGCCATTAATATCACCCATTCATCTGCCAACTTTAAGAACACAAGTATTTGGACAAATGTTCACCGTTATCTAAAAACCAGAAAATTCTGAACAGACATTGTTCAAATTATCTGAAGAACTGTGCCATGGCTTTGAATAAATAATCATGCATATGTCCAGTAACAACTGCAATGTTTATTCACCAACTTCTCATAACAAAAACAGCCAAATATAAACCAGTGTTCTCATAGTAAAAGAAGACTTCTGTATGAACCTCAACAAAGACAACCCTGTTGCCACTGCAACATAACATTGGGATAGTGTACATATGCATGTGAGCAAGTGTGTGCGCATCTGAGGTACATCAGCTCATCACATGGCCATCACATAGATATAGTTGCAGTTTACCTTGAAGCAACTGCGAAAAATTCTACTTGGTTTCTAAGTGCAAAATAAAAGAAAAATTGCATGACACATAAATCATAAATCATAATCAATTTGTTACAAGCAATCAACACATAGCAAGAAAATTTGGATTAAACATTTGAAATAAAGTCAAACAGTGTTGTCTTAACAAGACAGCAAGATACATAAGAAATTTCATTAAAAATTGAAGTTTACCTCAATGATCCTATTCTTAATCATATCTTCCAGTGTTGCAGTAACCTCCTCAGTGATTACAGGGGCAGGCCTCATATTGTGTTCAAAGTCTAAATCAACTTCTAGTGCACTATTCTTGGGTCTGCTTGCAGCAGTTACCTGTTGCAAAGTCCATTGTATGTGACATCAAAACCAAAACCTAACATCGATTGGATTGGGTAGGATTATATCCAAAAACGAATAAAAATAATAAAGCACAAAGCATAAAAGCAATTTCTTAATTAGACACTAAAGGAAGGCCAGAGTTACCTCTCCTTGCATGGTCCAAGTTTTTTGCTCCAAATTTGCTTTCTCCATCTGCTCTATCTCAGATTGAAGCTTCTGAAGTTGTTTTTCATGGGTAGAAAGTCTACCTTTTCTCTGCACAATGGAAATAACAGCACCATTACATTTACACATACGTTCACTTCTTAAAATTTAAATTATACTGCCGCAGGAAAGACAGCAGAAACTTTGTTGAATGCATTTAGACATAAAAACACATCATCATACCTCATCAACTGCTTCATCATCAAGTTCATTGTCTGAGCTTGAGTCTTCTTTTGACTTTCTTTTTAAGATTTTTCTCCTTTTACTGCCAAAGAAGTCTTCATATCTGAATCTCAGCGATGCACAAGAGAAACCAAGAATCGGTAATTCAAGGTAAAAAAAAAAAAACTTTCAAGGAAGGTAGTAAGGTCTGGTAATGGTGGCACCATTAGAAGCAGTATGAACATGAAGAATTAGTGATAGAGGTGAACTAAGAAGAGCAAAAGAAAATGAAATACAATTCAGTATGACCATTGAAGCAACAGTTTCATAAGAAGTGCTGCCAGCAACAGGGCAAATGGAGGCCTTGCTAAGTTTCCGTGAGATTTCTCTGGAACAAATAAATAAATGAAAGAAGTGCTTTAACTATCACCATGTAACTTCAGTTATGATTCTATAACTAATAACTCATCCCGGAAAAAAAAAAAACCCCAAAAAATAAATACAACAAAATTAGGACCTGGCATGCTTGCTTGCATCTTCATCTTCCTCATCACCATCGCCAAAAACCCCAAGCTGAATGATTAGATGTCCAGTGAGTATAAAAGCATGAACCATAAAAAAAAGGGAAAGAGTTGAAAATGTATAAAGGAAAAATCTATGCTAATCCAATTAAATAACACATCTACAATATGCATAATCCCAGATTGATCTTCAATATAGACTAATTAAAAGCTATATTTGATTATGACTTTGCCAACACTACCTCCACTACAGCAAACTGAATAACCAACAATGATTCGCGCTATCCTAGATCAAAATCATATCTAAGAATTCCCAAACCAAACAAATTATCATAATCACATAAAAAATGTTAATGCATCCACAAATCTAATTTGATTAACTATATAAGTATGCATCACCTCATCATCCTCATCATCCTCTCCTCCCTCACCTTCATCATCATCCTCGTCTTCGTCATCCTCCTCACTTAAATTGTCTTTCTTGTTATTCTTCTTTGTATCTAGTCCATATTCCTTGGCATCCTCATCCTCCAAAAAATCCTCCAAATCCTTTATCTTCAAAAACTTATCCTCTACCACTCCCTTTTCTCCCTCCTCTTCTCCACTCTCTTCCTCTTCACTTACCTCCTCCTCCTCATCCTCTTCCTCCTCTTCATCATCATCGTCATCTTCATCATCAATTCCATACATATCCATGTCGTCGTCGTCACCATTACCAACCCCATCAATTTTTTTCACCTCCTTCTCTTCTACACCGTTGTTTTTCCCTTGTAAGACCTTCTCATCAGTTACTCTAATTTCCTCTGGATTCTTCTCAAAGTGCAAAACTTGACGGCGTAAAGTGGACAACAACGGCTGTGATTGTAAGTCAATTTGCTGCCAAATCTGCTCAACATCAAACCCGTCAATTAGAAGTTGATCAAAGAGCGATTTAGCGACATGAGGATTTATTGAAGAGAAGATATGTTTACAGGCCGTGCGTGCTGTTTGAGACAGAGAAGGCGATGGTGCTAGCCATAGTGGTGGGTTAGTCGATTTTAGGCGATTTAAGGCTTCTAAGGCTGCTGCTGCTGCTTCGCTAGGTATTGCCATGGCCGGCAGAATGTGAACGGTTCCTGTGCCTCTGGGCTCCGGGAGTGTTTTGTTGAAGTTAGTTAGGGTTTTGGGGTTTTGGAGGTAGAGCTGTGAGCGCCAATATGGGGAAATTTGGGGTTATATTTTCTATTTGCTTAAAGAAAAAAAAAATAGGGATGGGAATTTCAACTGAACCGAAGGATAATGATCTGAAGTCTGAACCGATTCGAATGGTTTAGACCTGAATGAATAAGAAACTTTTAGAGCTGATCGGGTTTAAATTCGGGTTTTAAGTTGAGTATAAAATATAAATACTAGAATGTTCATCTTGAAAACTGACCCAAACCTAACTGAGATTTTCTAAGTTTTTTTTTTCAAATTAGACCGGCTAGATTTGACAGCTGGATAAAGTATTCAATAGTATATTGGCATCAAACTGAAAATTAGATACAAATAAATAAAATAAAATAAAATAAAATAAATGGGAAATTCCCTATAATTGTTTTTCATCATAAAATATTATATATATAAATTAGGTTTTTTTTAATATAATTAAAAATAAATATAAAAGCTATTTGTTTCTAGGTTGGCTAGATATTTTTAAAAAATTTAAATTTTTTTATAAATTTTTAATGTTTTTAAATTGTTTTGATATACTAAAAAAAAAAATTTAAAAATAAAATATTTTAATATATTTTTAAATAAAAAATATTTTAAAAAATATCTATTAACACAATATTTAATACCTTCTAAAAAAATCAACTAAGAAAATAAACTTTTTATTTTGAGGTCCATCTTATAACTATTTGTGAGGATAATTGCATTATTAATATATTATTTTTATATAATTTCTGAATTTTATTTTATTTATTTAAATAGATTTTTAAAAAAAATTCATTAAGTAAATGAACTTTAATATATATATATATATATATATTCATTTTAATATACCTGTATTTTTCACTGTTCTATTCAAGCAGCGAATGAGTGTAAAAAAAAAAAAAAGTAAATGACAAATCATGAAAAAAATATAGTAGTAATCAACAGTTTCTGAATTTAATTTGTCTGGCTCAAAATAAAATAGTCTAAAAATTGAATCGTTCACACAAAACAGTTTGGAAAAATCATTCTTCTCCGGCCTCTCTGTCAAAACTCCAAATTCGCTCTCCTCTCTCATCTTCCTTCCATTTCCTTTCATCAAGTTTTCAACGTCAATCAATCCACCACAACAGTAACAATCAGTTTTTTTTATTATGGATGGAGAGGGGACCCACGACACCATCTCCAGGGGGCCTGATCCGTTCCACTCTATCAATTCGGACGGTGGTGACGCCTCTCCGTCACAGTATTCCTCATGCGGAGAATCGGAGTTCGAGCGATACTGCAGCGCCAATTCAGTTATGGGCACACCTAGCTATAGTAGCTCATTTGGAGCCTCTTTTAATGATTGTATAGAGTCTGATCTTGGGTCTTTGAAAAGTTTGGATGATTTTGGGTTTGATGGTAATAGGAACTTGGAGGATAGAAAGCTTTTGAATTCGGTTATTGATCGTTTAGATGGCAGTTTTGAAGAGAATGAGACTGGTAGGTTGGGAATTTGTGGAGCAAGTAGTAATGAATTGGACAGTAGGATTTGGGAGATTGAGAAAGGGGATTTGGGTCGAGTTGGCTGTGGAGAGAATGAAGATTGTCAAAGTGGGTTGGATGTAGAGGTAGATTTGGGATTTGATGGAGGGAAAGATGGGGGTTCGTCTAGATATGGATATTCGGAAGATGATGATTCCATTTGTGGGTGTGGTTCGGATGATGAGAAAAGGAAGAATTTGTATTTTAGGAGGAATGTGTTGCTTGGTGAGGAAGGGAAAGTAGGTGGTGAGAATCCGTTGCTGATGGGTTCGTCTGTGGCTTTTGGGTCGGAAGATTGGGATGATTTTGAGCTAGAAACTGGGGGAGGCATTGGAGCTTCTTTGACCTTGGATAAATTTCAGCAGCAGGAGCAGGGTCTGGCGACTGATGGAAACTTTTTCAGTTCTATTCCTATGGTTTCAACTGTAGCACCTGTTATTGGTGACGCAGAAATAGGGGAAGATGTGACTGAGGAACATGCTGGCATTGAAGACAGTGACGGTGATGATTTGGGAGAGAAGCTCAATTCCGGTACTGAGATCCCTTATGGTGTACGGAATTCTATTGTGGATCTAGTGGAAGACATGAGAGACATTTCTGTAGTCAGTTGTCAGGTACAAGGTGCTCATGAATTGGCCAAAGATGATAAAAGTACTTCGATCATGCCATTTGGTTTTCCAGGCTATTGCGAACCACAGCAAGAAGATGCTAGAGACATTTCTCTTAACTGCAATCAAGCCCAAGGTAGTAACGACACAACAGAGCTTTACAAAAGTTGTCCTGTCAGCGACTTCTTTGAGGTGGAGCAGGAACCTCTTGTAGAAATAACCCCCGTAGGGTTAGGATTGAATTTTACAGATCCTTACATGGAAGGTCTGAATCCATGTGTGAAATCCGAGGAAGTTGTTTGTACCGATGATAAAAAAGCTTTGGAAAATGAAGAGGCTGGGAATTTTGAAGTAGAGGCTGGGAATTTTGAAGTAGAGGCAGATCCCCTTTCTGATACAACTAATCAACTTCATTTCTGCGCAGTTGAATACTCAGAAAATGCAAGTGCAGAATCCCTTGTGACCCAAAAATTAAATTCAACTCTGCCAATGCTTGAAAATAACATGAAAAAAGCATCAGAAAATGCTCCTGGTTCTGTGATTCTTTATGAAGACCATTCTGCAGTGGTTAAGGTTAGTCTCCATGGTAACTTAATGATTAGTTTCTTCTCCGTAAGCACCAGATTAGTAACATTAGTTCTACAACCCTCCTAAGTTTATAAATTATAGAACCAATTTGTAGATGTCCTTTAGATGTCTTGTTACTTTTTATGCATGGTTATCATGTATATAGCACACAGAAAAGAATCTTTCAGGGATGGAAATGGGATTTGACACTTTCACTTGCATTATCTGCTTGGCAATGTTTTAAGCAACATGCGTTACATGTTTGTTCTTGTATAAAAACTCAGTTCTAGAATCTGGCTTGTACGTATTTAGGAGCATGGATATGTTTTTTAAGTATCTACATGTTTGAAATCTGATACTATCAAACTTTTTAACCAGATTGCTTGCATGTAAGTATATGTGCTGAGCTCCAATGGAAACACAACTTACTGCCAAACCTGTGAAGTCTTTTGGATGACCCATATTCTGATATAGCATCATCTTATGCTTATAATTTGTGTTTCTTTTAAATTTGAAGTAAATTGCTTTGTGTTGGCGATTTGGAATTATTATAGTTTTTTTCATGGTGTAATTGTTTGGAAGAGTTTGAAGCAATACAGTGACCAATCTGTTGCAAAAGTGTTTTTTCACAAAGTGTGTTTTTCTAGTGGCTAGCTGCCTTTTTATTTGACTGCAGGGAATCTATTTCCAGCGTTGCTCTCAAGTTGCTTTTTAACCTGCATCTATTCTAATCTGTTTCCTAAATTCTCTTGCCAGGCAGAGAATTTTGAGCTTATTGAATTTTACGATGAGATTGTCAACGAAATGGAAGAAATTTTACTTGACTCCGGTGAGTCTCCAGGGGCTAGATTTCTTCAGGGTAATCATTTGTTTCAGTCACAGCTATTACTGCCGCTAAGAGATGGTGGGTCAACTGCTTCTACTTCTGGTACCAATGAGGCTTACCCGCTAATTACACATCCAAAGAGAATTGATAGGGTTGAAGTGGTAGGAGCAAAGCAGAAGAAAGGAGATGTCTCCCTTAGTGAAAGATTGGTTGGAGTGAAGGAATACACCATGTATATAATAAGGGTATGGAGTGGCAAAGACCAGTGGGAGGTTGAACGCAGGTATCGTGATTTCCATACGCTCTATCGCAGGCTGAAATCATTATTTGCTGACCAGGGCTGGACTCTTCCTTCTCCTTGGTCCTCTGTGGAAAAGGAATCTAGAAAAATATTCGGGAATGCATCTCCAGATGTTGTTTCTGAGAGAAGTGTTCTTATTAAGGAGTGTTTACATTCAACTATCCATTCTGGGTTCTTTTCCAGTCCCCCAAGTGCACTGGTTTGGTTCTTGTGTCCTCAAGGTTCATTTCCTAGTTCCCCTGCAGCAAGAATGCCAGTTGCTCGGTCTATATTTTCTAACGAAGGGGCAGATGCAGGAAATATTTCCACTTTAGGGAAGACAATATCGCTTATTGTTGAAATCCAGCCACACAAATCTACTAAACAGATGCTAGAAGTGCAACATTATACTTGTGCTGGATGCCACAAGCATTTTGATGATGGTATGACATTAATGCAGGACTTTGTACAGACACTTGGGTGGGGAAAGCCTCGGCTTTGCGAGTATACTGGTCAGTTATTTTGTTCTTCATGCCACACAAACGAGACTGCAGTTTTGCCAGCAAGAGTTCTACATTATTGGGATTTTAATCAATACCCAGTTTCTCATCTGGCCAAGTCATACTTGGATTCCATCCATGAGCAGGTATTTTGAGAAGTGGTTCTTCTGTTGTCATTTGTAGAATCTCTGCATAATTGGATGCTTCTAGGTTGGATGATATTGTCAAAATCAAGGGATAGATAAATAACTGACACAAAATCATGAAAGGAATAAGTTTGTCAAGCACATTTTTGTGCTTGCTTACATACTATAATGGGCCAAAAGTCGATTTTTAACTGATGATCCAACTGTCTAGCATTTCCTTGACTATATTTGGTAAGATTTGACATGCTTGTAAGAATGATGATTGTAGATGCCTACCCCATTCCAGGTTGTCACATGTCTATATGCTTGGAAATTTTGATTTAATTGTTAGTTTTTGTATGCTTGGGGTATCAATCTAATTTGTAGTTCCCTAAATTCTTCATTTAGATAGTAACACATGCATGTGTCATTGACGTTTCACCACTTCAAGTATTATAGATCCATATTGAGCTTCCAATTCAATGCACAGAGTTCGTATCTAAGTTTTTGCCAGATACCCTTAATGAATTTTCTTTTGCAGCCCATGCTTTGTGTAAGCGCAGTCAATCCTCTCTTATTCTCCAAGGTCCCAGCCTTGCACCATATTATGGGTGTCAGGAAAAAAATTGGAACTATGCTTCAATATGTTCGATGTCCATTCCGCAGGACCATCAACAAAGTACTCGGTTCTCGAAGATATCTTCTTGAAAGCAATGATTTTTTTCCCCTTAGAGACCTCATAGATCTCTCAAAAGGGGCATTTGCAGGTTAACATCTAATCACAAGTTAATTGCTATTTTAGTATTTTGTTTGGAAGATTTCTCATCGAAACTTGTGCCTTGTTGTCAAGTCCATCTGTGTCTATGCCCTTGTTTACATGTGCAGAAGTCTCAATTCCAATATCTAATGTAAGTCTATGTTGATTTATTTGCAAGCAGTTAGGCTGGATCTAAACATTTCTTTGTAATTGGCTGATCAAACTTTGTTTTTTTGTTTCCTAGCTTTTGACATGCCCTTCCATTGCATGTTCCATTCTGTTTGTGTGTGTGAAGTTACTACTTTTTTCCACGGTTTGGCATCATCAGTTTCTTTGACGTTATGTGGCAGTCTTTATTTGCCTCGCTCTGATGCATTAACTGACTCTTAACCATACAGGAATCTCTCACTCTTGTCTCTCAAATGGGCCTCAACAATTGTTTTTCATGTCAAATAAAATAGTAATTACGTGCCATTGATCATGCTCATATGGCTTTGAGTCTTTTGCTAAGCCAGCAACTGTAATCTGCATAGTAGAACTTTTTCTTAAAAGACTTATCTGCATAGCAATTATCTGCTTCTTTATTGAACCCTAAATTTTCCTTTTGTCAGTGCATGTGATGTCCTGGGACTTTTATATAGGTATCTGAGTTCTGTGTAATTGTGTGACCCTGTTTTTTTTCTTTAACACATCTCTACTTCTTTTGCAGCACTACCGGTGATGGTGGAAACTGTTTCAAGGAAAATTCTGGAGCATATAACAGAGCAATGTCTCATATGCTGCGATGTGGGAGTCCCCTGCAGTGCCCGACAAGCTTGTAATGATCCATCTTCCCTCATATTCCCTTTTCAGGTGGGCATTCATTCAATTGCATATAGTAGAGCTTTGTTTAACAGTAGCATGATGAATGTTTTTTATTGAAAAAAATTGAAGATTTCTCTGTAGTGGTGTATCTCATGCTCTAGTGAATAGCCCTTCAACTAGCAAGCAACACAAGATGACTCCTATATCATCCTTCTAGTTGATAACTGAAAAGTTGGCATAGATACGTTCTGACAGTTGAAAACAACTTAAACAGGAAGGTGAAATTGAAAGGTGTGCTTCTTGCGGATCAGTATTCCACAAGCCCTGCTTCAGAAAGCTTACAAATTGCTCTTGTGGGACACGCCTTAGTGCAGATCAGGTCATGGAGTCTACCAATATGTTGAGCCGTAAGGCCAGTGGTTTCGTGCTGGGAAGGAGATCAGGCTCTAGTTTGCATCTGGGATTGCTCTCTGGACTATTTTCAAAGGCACATCCAGAAAAAATGAAGGACGAAGATACTATTATCTTAATGGGTTCTTTGCCAACCACTTCTCTTTAATCACCTGTGATTGTAATGTGCCTTTTGTATATTGTCTTGATTGTAAAGCGGGAGTTCATTGTACCACTTGGCACCTTGAGTTTTTGGCTGAACAAGCGGACGTAGCCTATATCATTGCATTGTATGAAGAGTTTCGAGGTTGGGTGAGTGTATATATTACATGATTTGTAATATCATTGCATTGTATGAAGAGTTTCGAGGTTGGGTGAGTGTATATATTACATGATTCATATGACTGTCTTCCTTTTGTAATAAGAAAATAATTTCAAGTATTAACTGATCTTCTGTAAACTTGTTTTCCTTTTTCTTGAACCTCAAAATTTTGCCTACACTTGTAAACCTACCTGAATCTGGAGTTTGACCAAATCACCAGAGGGGCTCGGGAGTTTAGTTGGTAGTCTTGCTATTTTGGAGAGGGAGATGAAGCTTGTTGGGGTTGATCTTTGGTGCTGTTTTTCTGTTGAGCCTGGAGGTTCTGAATCTTCCGATGCTTGATGTTGGCTATCATCTGAGTCAGAACTCAGAAGGTGGCGACGGCATTCATAGTTGCTTGGGACCAAAAGGAGGAGAAAACTGTATATTAGGTGCCCAGTCTTTGATTTTATTTACGTTTGAGTGCTTCACCTTTAACTTTATCTATTTGAAATACCAAAATTTACATGTGTATTTTATGTTAATCAGTTTTTTTCATTATTCTATTATTTTTTCGTATTCATATTTATATATATTAACATAAAAATAAATCTATACTTGGGCTTCATTTTGTCTTTCTTCAATTAGCTGGTTTTCTTTATAATTTGTGAAGTTATTTCGCAAATTTGTAATTTGAACAAGAAATACAAAAATAAAATACTGACCTGCGTGGTACATCCACTAAAAATTAGTAAAAGAATTGTTCATTGATGGGTTAACTTAGTCTCTTTGTCTGGGAGGGTGGTTACGGTTGTTTTTTAAAGTGTTTTTCGTGCCGAAATGCATTAAAATAATTTTTTTTTTAATTATTTTTTAGATTAGCGCATCAAAACAATTCAAAACATATAAAAAAATTATTTTTTTTAAAAAAAATTAAGTTTTTATAAAATGCGGTGTTTCAAATGGTGCATTAGTCATGAGTTCCTGTATTAATGATTTTTTAAAAAAATTTCTTGCATGGAAAATTCTCATTTTTTTCTATATTTAGATTACCACCCCTTTTACCATGTTAAATTATTAATAGACCCCTTATTCTTCTTCCTTTTTTTTTTTTTTTTTTGACTGATGCTACCAATTTGTTTTTCTTCGTTTTTTTTATAAAGTGTATGGATTAAACTCTTTTTGTCAATGTCACCATTGAAACTTCATCTTTATAACCTTTCAAACAACAT
>Ga0307515_10002295_pt1 | contig 41834 bp, 26 predicted proteins | sample 17_EM_MG_FD_194513 | JGI IMG/M metagenome (GOLD analysis project Ga0307515, IMG submission 194513) | Populus trichocarpa ectomycorrhiza microbial communities from riparian zone in the Pacific Northwest, United States - 17_EM | ecosystem: Host-associated > Plants > Roots > Unclassified | place... | reverse complement strand
AAGCTAAGGAGCAAGAGAAGGTGGTGAGGCGACGTCTATATACATATGCCAAGTCCTAAGCGAACCCCTGACTAGGTGACGCGCTCCAGCGCCGTCACAAAATTCTCTATAGTATCGCACTAATTAGGAGTAACTTTCCGCATACCTACACTAGTATTAACTAACTTAATAGCCACCACTAGCTATAAAAGGTCGCGAAGCCAAATAATATTATACTTACCTATAGCAGCGCGTATACCATATAGCCGAATTACATTATTAAAGCCCGCAACCTTATTAGTAAATAGGCCCTACTTACACCTAGTTAAAAGAAGCTTCTAGGTTAAATTACTTATAGAATTACTAGATAGCTCTATAAGGGCGGTCCTAAATACAAAGCTCTTAGCGTTATCATCACCCTACCGCATAACTTAATCTAAAACAGCTATTTAGTTAATTGCCTTATAGGCTCCCTTTCTATAGCTAGTAAGCTCTAACGGCTTAGCGGGTAGATTGCTATATAAGGCCGCCTAACCTATAGGAGGAAGCTAATAGAAATTGCCTACTAGTAAGATGTTTAAGCCTCTAAAGTAGTCGTCGTTACGCGCAGGGTAAATCTAATAGAGGCGGTAATCAATCTAGGCTAGATATACTTACCTAATTATAGATTTCTTATTAAGGATAAAATAGTAAATATCCTTAAAAGCTTATTATAGAGGCGTAAGACTAGCAGTAGGCAATTTTTCAAATGGATAATTTACCGGCAACCTTAATAGATTGTATATAGTTCTACCGTTAATATTAAAGGCAGCTACCCTAGTAGGGGCAGCTTAAGCTAATAGTAACGGCTTATTATTAGTCCTTACCATATTACAGAGCGTAGTAAAAAGGACAGTAATAAGATACGATTTACCGGTTCCTGCCTCTCTATTAACATTAATCTACAGTAGGGGGGGGGCTAAGGCCCGCTTAGATCTGCCTATAGTAATTAACTATAATATTATAGATATAACGCTGACCTAGTTATAAGGAGGACGGAGTTACTGTTTAGGATAGGCAGCTCTATAGTAGAGGCTATAGCCATACTTCTTACTAATAAGTCCTCTTATTAAGCTGCGGGTACGTACCCTAATACGTATTCTAGTTATAGTTATAATTAAGCTCCCTATCACCAAGCCTATCAGAATCCTTAATTTTAACTTTATTAGTATTTTAAACGCGGGCATATAGGGCCTTAAAGGACTAGTATAGCTCTAAGTCGTCTACGAAATCGCCCTTAAACTCATTAATATTATTAGCAGTTTTATAACCTTCCTCTAGTTTCCGATTATAGAAGTAATTAAACAGGTGCTAATAAAAGTTAATATAAGCCTAATAGGAAGCTATATAATTAGGGGCCCCAAATCCATTAATATAAGTAGCTACTTCCTTATACTCCCTCTACAGGTAATAAAGAATAAGCTTTATACGGCAGAACTTAGAATACTATAGATAGAAACAATCGCCGTTATATTACGGAAAGTACAATATAACTTAAGGCCTTACTCTTAGCTAATACTTATAAGTAGAGTAATTAAAATAGAGTAGAAAATTAAGAAAAGTAACGTCCTCTACCCCATCTAGGCGGCGCTTATATTTCTTATAGTCAGACAGTCCGCACCCTCTTAGTTGCCCATTATTAAGCTTATACGTAGCGCTTTAATTATCCTCCTAGTAGTAGTCTAAAGTTACTATATTCCTAGAGCCTTTGTAAAGGGGAATATTAAAAAGCAGATAGCATACCTCCTACGCTAACCAATTATATTTAGTAATAAGCTTATTTATAAACCTAGCCATAACCGAACTAAAGGCATAAAGGCTATTGGCGTACGGCTGTACTAATTAGAGTAACTCCTAGTAGGAAGTCAACTTCTTCTCTTCCTTACTGTAATACTTGCCTATATAGTTAACTATTACTAATACGCTTATAGCGGGTGACGTATTAATATTCGCTATCTACGCTAATATTATAGCTGCATTATAACTATTAAGAAGCTTATTATTACGCTGTAGATAGAACATCCAGTAATATAGATTTTAATCCTTTAATACAGCGGCCTTATTATAGAGAGACCGTAGAAAATAAAAGCGGCACTCCTTTACTCCAATAGAGCCTTTCTTTAATCTTAAGCAGTAAGATTTGGTGTAATTACAGTGCCGTTAAAATCGATTAAGGTAGGCAATAAGAAGCTCACTAGTATTAAGCTATTCTTTATAGCTAAGAGTAGAAGGATATCGGAGATTAGGAGGCCTAGATTAATCAGGATTAATTATAAATATAAAAGTAGCCTAGTACTTAGTAAAAGCCGCCCTTAATTTAATAGCTAACGGATCTAGCTTTAGGGCTGTTAAACTCTATAAGAAGCTATATATATAGCCACTACCTTATACCTACTACTTATATTAGGACTAAAAGTTAATACTATTAAATAGGCCTATAAGCACGTACTTCCTAAATAGATCAAAACAGCAATATAGCCAGTAAGCAGTAATATACGGATTATCGTTAAGATTCTAAGAAGTAATCCGGTAGCGCTAAGCCTTATTAGCAGCCTTATATTTATTAAATAGAGGCATATAAGAGTATAAATCATACTAATATAAATTAGTAGCGCTAAGTATAAAGAATAGAGACCCGCTCTTAATATTCTCAGCATAAACCGTAAGCTTATTTCTCTTCTGCCTCTAGTAAGGTCTAGTGCCCTTAAGGTTCTATATATACTATACAATCTTATTTAGTAACTAGCTACACCTATTGCTATTTATAAGATTACTAAGCTTATTTAAAGACAGACTATTTTTATTTAATTAGCTGTAGAGGAAGCGGGTGGCGTTAAGGGCTTACTCTTTTATAATCCGATTAAACACGTAGTAGCGAAATAAGGGGTAGCGGCTAAACCAACCGTCCTAATACTTAAGCATATGCTTAGCGTACGCAGCTAGGGTAACCGTATAGCTTTATAGCATGTTAAAATCGGCTTTACTATAAGGAAATAAAGTAGGAAAGGCGCTACGTATAATAAAACTAGCTGATTATTTAGAGAGAGGTGTCTATCGCATAGTAGAAACCTCTAGGCCCGCTTGTAGGTCTTATTAGTATTAAGCCTTATAACCTAAAAGCTCTAATTTATTAAGGTTAGGCACTAGATTAGGAACCAAAGTATCCAGTATATTATTATTAAATTCGCCGTCCAGTATATTACTACTAAGCTCGGCAAGTAGAGGGTTAACAGTAGGACATTATATAGGAGCAGTAGGGTAAGCCGTTAGGCCACTAGAATTAGACTCTAACTTATTAATATAAGGTAGCTAATCTAATATAGAGCTATTTTCGGGTAAGCTAGTAAGCTAGGTGCTACATATTTTAACGTCGCGATAATTAGGATAATTAACCTTTAGAAAGTAAAGCTATTATACTATAGCAGAGCGCCTTACGGTATACCGCTTAGTAAACCGCCGACTTAGGTATTCGCCACCCTCTACTGCCGTAGGCCTTATAACCAGTATATTAAGTTTAGTAGGTAGCCATAGCAGCTGCCTCTAGGTCTTTGGTGTGTTCTAGCCAAAGTAGTAGACATAGCCAGTATAGCGATATTACTGGCCGTGTACACGCACGACTTGTAGATAAACGTATACGCGCGTAATTAGAAGCTCCTCTACCGTGGTAAGTATAGGTAGGAAGCCAGAAATAGGCCCTAGATTGAGCCCGTTGCTTTTACTAAATAGGGAAGGAAGGGTTAGATATTTAAGGCTATCGGCGTCCTTAATACAGGCTTTACATATACCTATATTATTACCCTCCATAGCTAGGCCTATTTAGAACCACCGCTCCTTATAACAGCTGCACGTCTCTATACATTTAGCCTATAGTATACTCCTAAACTTCTTAATTTGCTCCTAATTAACAGCCAAAATAGGTAGTGGTGTAGCCGTAGTCGGAGTAGGTATTGGCGGTAGAGTAGGTATAGGAGCTAGTTCCAGCAAGGACGTATTTAGGCTATCTAGAGTACCTCTTCTACTGCATAGAGCTTCATCTATAGTATATAGCGGAGGAGTAGGTAAGTAAGCTTCACCCCGCCAATTAAAAATGCGGTGCTCCCGTTATATTACCCTAATTATCTTCCGCCGTTAAGCTATTTTAGGGGTATCTTGGCTATTCTAGCCGCGAGGCAGGAAGGCGTTCTCGGTATTATTTTTAGGTAGAGCAGTTTACTGGCGCCTTATAGGACGATTCTTAGTAGTAGAACCTAACTCTATAAGAGCTCTCCGCTTATTTAAATTATATTTAGAGGCCTAGAAAAGTAAGCAGAAGTAGAAGTAGTATATAGGGAATACGCGCCTTTAACCGACATAACTGGTATAGCTTTAAAAGCTTCTTTAAAGGGCCATCTTTAACAAAGTTAAGGCGGGGCTTATAGATACAGCACTTGCTACACTTAATTACAGTAAGGTCTGCCATATTTACGGCATATATAGTGGTATTAATAGAGATATCAACAAAGACGTCAACAAAAAGGTACGTGTATAATATTTTGATGTTCCAATATTTTGAAGTTCGTCACGTGAATTCTGCCACGACTTACCGTCCGCAAGTTTTTTTAAACTAATCAGAAGCTGGCTTGGTAAAGTTTGAATTCTAGGACCCGAAAATATAGAAAATATAGACCACTCGTACCTCGGGTCAATAAATTATATACTAGAACGTCCTTTCTCTCAGTCCATGCTCTGAAACTCTCATTTTGGCACCAACTTTGTAAATCCACCAAGCTTCTACTACCCGGCCATGTTCGTCCCGCCAAACGCCCACCTGGTCGCCTAAATGCCACAGTTGTTGCTCTTTGAATTGTTTCCACCACTTAACACGATCCAGCTGCACAGCATGGCGTCATAAGTGCTTACATCAACCATCAAAAATGCTAACAGAGCATCCTTGTCTAGAATATCTACGAAAATATCCGGTCGTGGATGCCATAACCATCTAACGTACGCAAAGCCATGCTGTGTTGCAGCATGCCATTGGCTGCATGGAGATCCACTCACTTGGGAACCCAGCGGCGATATGACTGATGAGCTGTAGTTTCGCGTTGTCATAAAAACACCTCGCACCAGGATAGCCAGGGATCTTCCATATGCTTCAGATGATGAATCTAAATATATCCTCGCTCACTTCAACAAAACTCCTTTATGACGAAGACGAGACTGGAGAATCTGTGCGAAGTCTTAAGTATTAACAGAAATGGTTCGTTTATTTGGCCAGATGCTATTGGATTCCCTGGCATCATCCTCCATAATATCAGGGAGATGGAACTTAGTCAGATGACGAACCCTACTATGAGGGAATGCTTGATCGCCGCGGGTGAGGCCAAGGCGAAATTGGAAGAGTATAATTAGTGGAATAAGCAAGGCCCTAGGAACGTGACAGAACGCTTGAAGGCTTGATTAGAATATTACACGGCTAACGACGAATAGAAGCAAGCTTGCGATTTCCTACGTCTTCGCCTCGAATGCGGGGCAGCTATTATTATTTCAGAAATAGGCAAGAGTATCTCCCACCCACCCAAAAAAAAAAGTTACTTAAAATTGTGAAACTCGCAGCATAGGATCAATACTTGTAAGTGATATGTATTAAGAGAGTGGTATACTAGCGGCGCCTGAAGTACCTACCCTACACGCTGGCAATGTTCAAAGGCATGCCACTTGTTAGAATGAGGTATCGGAGGTCCGGGTTAGGCTTGGCATAACCTCGGGTTACGCACGACCCCCCAAGGTCCGCGACATATCGTCCAAATATCACCCCCCCCTTTTGGTGGTGGCCCCTACTTTTTGGACGCGTTTTTAAGGCCTAGGTTAGTACTAGGTTAGTATGGAGGACCTCGTCGCGCGCCTTCGACCTCATCGTCGCCTCAACAATCCATTTTTTGACCCTCTTCCTGTTCTCGTGCCCGCGCTGGCTCCTGGCTCGCGCGGGGCTTCTAGTTTTATATAGAACGGCCTATTATAATTATAATTCTATAATATAGAGCTCTCTTCTTCTCCTCCTCTATTAATATTTATATGTTTAGTGGCTTTATTTATCTATACCCGCGCCGCGCTTACGCGTTTTCCCCCTAACCTCTTATAAAGATAGAGTCTTTTAAGAATCTTCTTACCCTACGGTCTACTTTACAGTCAAAGGAAGCCCTCCTAGCCTCCTCCTTCCCCTCCTCTTATAGCCTCTAGAACGAATTTAAGGCCTAAATATTACGGCTATATAATATTTATAAGGCTTAGCGTTTAAAGAATACTATAAGGGCGTATAAGCTAAAGTAGAAAAAGTAGGAAGACTAGTGTATAAGATTAGAAGGTAATACAGACGGCGCCTAGGTAATAGAAGATAAGCTTTACCTATTTTTAGAGTAGTAAGTTATTAATTAAGAATTATGGGCTGCTAGCTATTAAAAATAAAAGTTAAAATAGAAAGAGATATAGAAAGATAGTAAGTAGGCGAAGAAGAGGCAGAAAATAGTTAAGCGGGTAAGGTAGCTAGAGGGGAAGTTAGCTATAGGGGTAGCTATAGGGGCAGCCGTAGGGGCAGCCGTAAGTATAGGGGAGGAAGCTATAAAGGAGGAAGGGGAGATATAGGATAAGGAGGCCCTAGACGCCCTATTTAATAAGATAGTCTAATACTTAGTTATAAATAGCTACGTCTCTACTATTACCGAGCTTTATATATAGTAGTTAGAAGGTAAAACCTTACAGCCGCTGCGGGGGGTAAAGCTCTTAGTAGTATTAGATAGCGTCCGCTATAATAAGGACCGGATTTAACACGTTAACTTTATTAATTAAGGCCTATTTATAATTACTAGCGGCTATAACGTTAAAGGGCTTAAAAAGGTAATTACTTAGTACTAGGAGACGGGCTCTAAGATACTAAGTTTAGTTAAGTTTTACCTTTAAACTATAGCTAAGCATTTATTAAGTTTGTATATACCCTACCTAGTTTATATAGTTGCCGTTTTCTAACCCGTTTCTTAGGCTATACTACCGTTATTTATAGTAAAAGTAGATAAGACGTTTAGCTTACTAACCTTATTCTTATTAAACTAGAGAATAAAGGGCCTAAACTAGATAAGTTAGCGCTATATATAATTATATTAATAATATAAGGAAAGCAGAATTAGTACGGTAAGGTTAAGTATATAGGCTATATATGGAACGCTAACCCTATCCTCTACCCCCTCTCTATAGTAGCCTTTTACTTCTTTAACTATTAGGGTAAAGATAGCGCTAAGAGCTTCCTATTCTTTTAGTAGCTGGAGGACTACTATAACCTATACGTTTTTTTTAGTAGTATTAAAGTACCGTAACGGCCGCTAAGTTATTATATATAGTTTAAATAAAATAAAAAGATATTCTAGGGGGTAGGAATTTACTTAAAGGAGAAGACCTATAGCGCCTATAAGCAGAGCGTCCGGCATACTAAGCTTAGCGGCGTTAAGGAGACCTAAATTAAATAGGCCGGATGCTAAAATACGGACGCGATAACGGGAGCTTACCTTAACTACCTACCCTATATGTTTATACGGTTAATTACCGGCTTCCTAAAAAAAGAAAAGGGTTACTTTTTCCCCCACGTATAGGAGGTGCCAGAGAAGGCCCTTTGTTTAAAGATATGGCTTAAGACTAATATTTGGCTAAAATGCATAAAGGCCTATTACCTAGGTAGGGCTAATAATAAGGTTATATAGCTTAACCTTATAGGCTTAGGATTTCTACGCCTCCTCTATATACTTAGGGTAATCCTATTATAGGACTTAGTAATCCTATATAAGTAGTTCCCACTCTACCCCCTATAGAAAAACCCCCTCTTTAGCTATAAGGAGTACTAGAGGTTCGCTACGCGGGTAAAAAGCTTACTAGCTAACGTAGTTACGCTAAATAAGCTAATAATGCGGAAATACTGGCCCGCCTATAAGGCCGTAGCTAAGCTAAGATATAAGGCTGTAATCTTTAAGATAAAGGGGGTTTAATTATACGTATAGATAATTTTAGAACGCCTTAGCAAAATAGAAAGGTTATTAGCATTATTCGCACCTATATAGATTTAGTAAAGGAAGATAGGTATCTAAATAGGGCCTATAAAGTCCGTATATCTACCTTTAGGCGAGCCCACGCCGTTTACTATAACGTTTATTATATCTACGCCGCCTACTTAGCCGTCTATAATATCCGTACTACCTACTTAGCTACCGTTTATAATATCCGTACTATCCGCTTAGCCGTCTATAATATCCGCACCGCCTATTTAGCCGTTTATAATATCCGTACTACCTACTTAGCCGTCTACTATATCCGCATCGCCTTTACTAGCGTAGGCATAAGCTAATACTTAACTATCTCTCCTATTTATCCTTAACCTATAGACGCCGCTAAGGAAATATAAAATGCTTTAAGGCGGTAATTTAGTCTTTTAGCTTTAGACTAAGTAGACTTTAGGGCTAGTAAGTAGGTCGTTAATTAAAGCTCTTAATTACTACTGGGGGGCACGCTAGTAGGTTAATGGCGAGGCTATATTTTACAGCTATCGCCGTAAAATAATTAAGGATGTAAGATGGCGCGTAGAAGACGGTATAGTAAGAGATAAAAGATAGGCTATTAACTAGCTGGAACAGCTATAAGGTTAGTATTCTTTAGATTAGCTTTATAAGAATATCTAAATAGTTATTTTACTATAGTAACTAAGACGCCTTAATATATAACTATACTACGGTAACTAAGACGCCTCTATATATAATTACACTGCAGTAACTAAGACGCCTTAATATATAACTACACTATAGTAACCAAGACGTCTCGATATAGGACTGTATTAGTAACTAAGATGTCTTAATATAGGACTGCACTATAGTAACTAAAACGCCTTAATATATAACCGCACTATAGTAACTAAAACATCTCAATATAGGACTATACTGTATTAACCGAGACGCCTTAATGTAGGACTATATTATAGTAACTAAGACGTCTTAATATAGGACTATACTATAGTAACTAAGACGCCTTAATGTAGGAATAGAGCCCGTTTAGGTATTGTAAATTTAAAGCAACATTACGCGACCGTCCAGAAGTACCGATCTAATATAAATTATATACCTTTTCGCCCAAAATCGCGTGCGAAAGTACTCGGGGGCGGTCGCTGCGCGACCTCGTGCGGGGTTCGGGCGCGTTATCAGCAGGGGGTGGTCCTAACCTTGTATTAACCCGGGTTGTAACCGCGCCAAATCAGCCCCCCCGATATGTGATAGGTGTCATGAACGGCTAGACACTCTCTCTTATTAGTCTTTGAATAAGCGAGTCCTTGGCAAAATACCGGGGTTACTTCGCCTACCACTAAGGGAGGCGTCTGAGCCATGGTGCCCCCTAGGACTATTGTTGTACATGAATTTTGGAATATCGGAGGAAAGAATCCATCAAAGTTTGAAAGCGGTCTCACCTCATTAATTCCTAATGTTCTTACCACAAGCGATCTTTCACTGACCACGAAGATGCTATGACCACTGCCTTGTGTTGATGACGAAGCCATGATACGGAAATCTCCATGTTAACTCCAACTCCCATACACATAACTACTAAGGGGTTATAGCAACAGCTCCTCGAACAACTGGAAAATCATTGCGGATAGCAGGCAGACTTAGAGAACACACATGTTTAGGTGAGGAAAGAGGTCAGCATCCTCGGACTTTCATATGCAGGTTCCACCAGAACCGGACCGGACCGGATGATCGTGATTCTGCCGGATTATCGTGAACTTAGGACCACGGGCCAGGCCCCCTGCCGACGAAGAATGATTAAGACGGTAAGTGGTCGCACGGCATTTTGCAGGATCGGGCTCCTGATCTATAAAGATCGTCACTGTATTGTTGGCAGGGTTGAGAGGTTGAGAGGTTGTCCTCCAGCCAGGTATTTTTCGGGACTGTTCCCTAGATGCGTTGGTGTGAAAGTTTGCTTTGGCATTTAGCCATGATTAGCTGCGTTTTATCCTAGACCCAATGTGCAGTCGGCCGGGGATCTTTAATCCCACTATCACCATGTGAGCATCGCCATGTATTTGCTTGCTTATCCAGAAGCAAATAGATACTTCGACCAACTAAGCTTCATTCCATTAACTGACTGACAGGCCCGCTAATGCCTCTCGCTATAAGGATGTAGTTCATAATGGATATGCAGGTGCAGTCGCTGAGTAATATATGCAGGAACATACTCCCTCCATGGATCTGGTTTCTGTTGAACTTTCTCGTCTCAATTTTTTCACTTGGTCTGTTGTTTTATACTCACCACAAGCCTCCTTCCTGGAACATGTTAGTTTCAAATACCAAAATCCACGTTTTCCTGGTCAGCTTCGTAACCTCTGCTCGCCTGTATCTATGTGCCTCGATTAGTGAAACAGAATGGCAATCGTTAAATGCCACAGTCAATGGCCACCTTCACAGAGGCACGCCTCTGTCACTGCCCTGTTTTTCCACCTATAACGGCCATTCAGTCCAGCGCGATGCCGTAGCCTGCGTTGCAATCCAGACCAACTATACATTGGACACCTTCCGAAGTCCACAATTCGGCGCCTTCATGAACGGACAAGGCGAGATATGCCTCTCAAATGCTACGGATCAATGTCTCCTCGATAATACGAACCCCAACAACCCCATTGCCTACACCAATGTCTCTTGTAACCAAGGTAGCGTATCGCCACACTACGTCGAAATCCACTCAGCTGCGGACGTCTTGGCTACCTTTTCCTTTGCCAAGCGTACAGGAATCAGGCTTTCCGTGAAGAACAGCGGCCATGACTACATGGGCCGCAGTAGCCAGCGCGGCTCACTCGCTCTATGGACCCGCAAGCTCACTAATCTCTCCTATTCTCCATCCTTTGTCCCCGCTGGCTGCTCCGCCAATGCCTCCACCCCAGCCATCACCACCGGTGCGGGCGTGAACTTTGACGACATCTACACCTTTGCGCACCGGCAGAACGTCACATTCATTGGCGGCTACGCAGCCACGGTCGGTGCCTCTGGCGGCTGGGTTATGGGCGGCGGACACAGCATTCTCTCACCCGTATACGGGCTTGGTATAGATCGTGTATTGGAGTTCACCATTATCACACCAGATGGCGTTCTCCGCACCGCCAATGCTTGCCAAAACGGTAATCTTTTCTGGGCGCTCCGAGGTGGAGGGGGTGGTACCTTTGGTGTTGTTCTTTCAAGCACACATAAAGTTGAGCCTGTGATGCCCCTCATCGCAGCATCCCTCTCCTTCCCCGCAACATCAACAAATGTTCTCCCCTTTCTCTCCCTCCTTGTAAACGAGTCTCTTCGCTGGTCATCTGAAGGCTGGGGCGGCCATCTCGGCTCTCACAACCTCATCAACGTAACGCCGCTGCTAAATCTCACCGAAGCCAAACAGTCCCTCGCGGCCGTGGCCAGTTACACCCTCGCCCACAATGGGACCGTAGTCATTGAATCTATGCCCGACTGGTACTCCTTCTACACCAAATACGTGATCCCGAACACCGCTTCCGTAGGGACGACGCGCATCATCAGCTCGCGGCTGATCCCCACGGCGCTGTTTGCCTCCGCTGATGGCCGCGCACAGCTGCTCGACTACCTCGCGTACCTCCTCAATCAAGGCATCACACCGTACATCCCTGTCGTGAACCCCGTGCTCGTGCCACACGAGCCCAACGCCACGTCCGCGACGCCTGCTTGGCGTAACACCTTGTGGCACCTGGGCGGCGGCGTGGCGTGGGCGTGGAACTCGAGCGTCGCGGACCGGAAGGCTGGAGTGCAGCGGCTGGCGCAGCTGACCGAGCGTGCTGAGGCGCTAACGCCGGGGAGCGGGGCGTATGTAAACGAGGCGAATCCCTGGACGGAAGACTGGAAGGAGGCGTGGTGGGGTGGGAATTATGAGCGGCTGTTGGCGGTGAAGAAGAGGTATGATCCGGATGGCTTGCTGAAGTGTTGGCGGTGTGTCGGGTTTGAAGAGGAGGACGAGAAGGAAGAGCCGTTTGCTTGCTTTGGGCTGTCAGAGTAGTTGAAGGGGTCAAAGCGTCCCCCCCGTGGCACACGTTAGTCTTGGAAGCAACTTCGTAGGTATATCTCTTGTTTACTTCTACAATGAAGTACAAGTGCACTTCCACCCTAGGCCAGTACCATCACCATGTCTTTCAAGAGATGCCATAAAATCACTAACAGGCCGCTTATATCGAAAGCCATCATTTCGAATGTGAAGATGTTTCCTAGCGATTTTCATTGTAGTAGGACTTCCTTATCTTGTGAAGGCATTTCTGTCTAAAACTAAGATAGAAGTGTTTCCTAGGATCGCTGCGAGCGTACTCGAAACTCCTTTCGTCTTCGATTTTTCGTATTGATGTGGCCGTTCTAGAAATAACAACGTCCTAGCAACTTCATCCATATTGTCGTTTCATGCCGATACGCTCAAATTCAAACCAATCGCTGACGCCCCGCAGCTTCCTTCGAGTTCATTACACTTCGCTCCTCAGTAGGTACTTAGCTTCTGACAGTAGCCTTAAGATCTGCCGCTCCTGCCGCTCCTGCCGCTCCGTGCACCAATTGGCGAGCACGCGCAAACAACTCCCACACCTTTGGTAAAGTTTATCATATACATGGAGTACCTGCCGCACGTCGCTGTAAATTGACCGACTGACGCGGAGAATGGACAATTGACGCGGGGCCCGTCGGGCTTGAAGTATTGTTCCGAGATGCTGAAGAACTTACAACAAGATAGTACCAACGACTTAAATTTAACCAATCCTTCCCATCGGCTTCAATGGATGAGCGAAGCGAGTCCAAAGGCGTCTTCGGAAGTCGTTTCGGATTATACCAGGTATTTATTTGAGGTGGAAAGGCAGCATGCATGAAGATGAGCTGATGGATTTCTGCAGGCAGGGCCAATAGTATGGATTTTAGCCGTTTCTGTTGAAGGTTTGAGCTTGCATAGACGTATTCGAAGACAGAGTAAGCGTAGATACTGCCCCAAGTAACGATTCGTCTTCAAACGAGGAGTCTTTTGGTTCCATAATTTGTTTGATCCCTTGAGGTTTATTCAGATCAGCGGAAGATGTGATTAATACATTCGCTTTTCCCAAGGGCATTATTGATGTGGAAATGTACAAAGCTAGAAAACCTGGCGAGCGACGTAAAGGAGTGGAAGGTGCGGGCTTGGGATAGGAGATTCTTCTTTCATGTTACTCACTATGACAATGAGCGGTAAATAGTGAAGGGCGGGCTATGAAATTGCTCCTACTTTACTGAGCTCCGGTGCTCTTTCCTTTGCTATGAGTACGTTTGAGTAAGCTGTTGTATGCTAGAAAGACGATCACTCGGGTGGTTGAAGTTCTACACTATGCATCGCTGAGATGACTATTCGGTTTTTCTGGCGTAGTTCTGCTCTCATGAATGGCTTCAGATACTTTTGAGAAGTATAAAGGCCTCCTGTATATCAAATCGTGAAGTACCTCAGACACTCATCCACAAATCACAATGATATAGCAAGGACACGAGGAATAACTCTTTGCACGGACGCTTTTCTTAGCAGTGTACGGGATGTTGCTTAGGTAGGACTTGGGGAGAGAATTATGGTACTGAGGAGACCTAACGAATCCATGAAGTGGATCGATAAGATCCGTAGCAATTATACATTAAATGGTCGGATTAAGCAAACCCAATGAATCTTCTACGATCTTATCATTTATGGTACAGAATAGGAGCGACTGCCCTCAGTGGAAAACAGCACCACTACAGATTCAGAACCAAGCCCTAACTTATGCGTTTCGCAAAGTCTTTTGAGTGCGCTCAAGGGCGCAGCGCCGCAAGGGCCAGCCTGCACTCCAAGAGCATGGAGATACTGCACTGACTTATGGGATTCAGTATCCGATATGGTCATGCTCGCATCAATGCCATCACGCAAAATGGGCCAGGCAATAGAAGAGACAGTCCCGCAATTCATGCCGCACATGATAGTATCGCCCGTCTCTATAGAGATGATTCTCCCTGCTTCAAGACTGGATTTTAGGCAAGCAGCTGTCTCCGGCTCCACAGTTACAACAGTCGCGGATGGGGCTCTGCTTTTGTAATGCATAGCTACTGACTGCGCGAAGGAGCCCACCCCTACAGAGGCAATGGCGCATGTGGCTTGCTTGCCGGTTTGTTCTTGAACTTGCCGATCAGTCTCTGTAAGCATAGTGGAGTAGCCTTCAACTACCCACTACATATACTAGTCAGTGGCAACTCCTACGGTTCTCTTCGTAGGAACTCATACCTTAGGTATTTCTTCATAACCAGGCCAGGATGTGTCCATCACTAGAAGGCCACTTGAAGTTTCCGCCTCTTTCCGAGCAGCTTTAACTGACTCATCGTAGTCTCCAGATACAACTGACACTCTAGCACCTTCGCTAGCGATCTTCTCCTTCGTTGCTTGGTCCATATTCTGTGGCACAAACACAATCGCAGGAATTCGTAAATACTTGGCCATTCGGGCCACTGCCCGGCCCCAATTGCCATCAGTGCACGTTACCAGCGTGATGTCTCGAGTATTGGCGGAAACACTCAACTCGTCTAATGGGCACGTTTGTGGGAGCTCCACCTTGGCAGCGACAGCTCTGTAGACTGCCCAAGATGCTCCGAGGATTTTGAATGCAGGGAGGCCAAACCGAAAAGATTCATCTTTTACAAAGACGTGACCAAGTCCTAAGTCCCGCGCCAGGTCTGGCAAACTGACGAGTGGTGTGGAATTGTATTCTGGAAGACGACGATGAAACTCCTCCATTGCAGGGCTGGCGGATGAACTGCAAGTCCAAGTATTTGCAAAAGGATTCAGATACATTTTGAGTTGCGATAAAATTGATTGCAGGAAAAAAATTATGGGATTGTTTGAAAGAGTGGAGGGGTGACAAGACAAGATGTTAGTTTTCTCCTCAATCTAAACTCTAAAAATACACCCCACTCTTAGGGCAACACAATTCAACCATTTAAGGAAGCATATTTAAGGGACTACTAGCGATAATGATAGTGCCTTAGTAAGGAAAATACATTACAATTGTACTCTGAACTGGAGAACAGTTATTATTCGGGTGGCCCAGAAGCTAGGACCAAGGTATGGGTTACTAAGTTACTACCATACAGTGAGAGCCTCAGATACATAGTCAGTATCTGAAGGATTTTGGTATCCCGGATGCCAAGCCCAGTTGGGTGGCTAGCGACGACTAGTGTGTTTACATTTGCGATAGTCAACAAGGGCACGGACGATCATTTAACCTCGACTATCAACAACCCGCCTCTACCTTTATCACACCAGGAAAGAGGTAGTGAAGTAAGGATTCTAGTTCAAATTTGTATTTTGGTTTTGGGTCTTTTCTTCTTTGATATTTTCCACTATGCCTTCCGACGATTTGATCGACTTCGACATCATCGAAAACCAGAAGGAGAATATTCAGTCTCTTCCAAGCGGGCGCTCTGCAAAAGCTCTTGCACAGTTGTATTCTCCTTTGTCGCTCGGGACAAAATCTCCTCCTCCTTCGCATACCCAGGACCTTAATAATGCTATCCGACAAGAGTACGAGAAGGAACTCCTAGCTATTGACGAGTCCGATGACCCACTCGACATTTACGACCGATACGTCAAGTGGACCCTTGATGCATACCCTTCTGCACAGAATACACCGCAATCGCAACTATCAACACTACTAGAGCGTGCGACGAAGGCCTTCCAATCTTCCACACACTACAGGAACGATCCACGCTACCTAAAGCTGTGGCTCCACTACATTCGCTTTTTCTCAGACGCCCCACGTGAGGCTTTTGCGTATCTGGCGCGACAGAATATTGGAGACGGCCTGGCGCTGTTCTATGAGGAGTTCGCGGCTTGGTTGGAGAATGCTGGGAGGTGGACACAAGCTGAGGAGGTGTACAAGCTAGGTCTAGAACGGGAGGCACGGCCGGTGGAGCGCTTGATGCGCAAATTCGGAGAGTTCGAACACCGTTTTGCTAGCAGACCGCAAGATGTCCCAGAGCCTACCAGTCCGGCACTACCAACTGTACGCCCGGCGCTGGCGGCGAAGATTGACCCATTCTCTCACACACCAACTCCTCCGGTAGACCCGCAGGCTCATAGCCGGACAGCTGCTGGTGCAAGCACATCAAAATCCGGCCGACAGAAACTGGCAATCTTTTCGGATGCCGACGAACCAGCGAAACCAGGCTCAAGTGGCAGTACAAAGGGATGGGATAGCATCGGGTCACTGGCAGATCGTAAGAAGGAGAACAAGGTGGAGGCGAAGCCATGGGCTGGTGAGACATTGAAGGCGGGCAAGAAGAACACTGGAGTTCCCAAGATGATGATTTTCAAGGATGAGGTAAGTTAATTCTGGCTATATCATTCCCTCATTCTCATTGTTTACGGTCACAGGACTAATGGCTGGGGTTGGCTTTGCTTTATGTATTTCAGTCCGTATCAGATTCTCTAATCGAACCAAAATCACATTCACTGCGTGAGCAACAGCAGACTGTGAACCCAAAGACCGGAAAAACAGAATGCGTGTTTGTCAATTTGGAAGCTGTTTATCCCAATATTAGTGATCCAATGGCTGCTGAGTTCTCTTTTGAGGAACTGAGGGCTAAGCATAGAGGGTGGATGGAATATGATTGGGCAGCAATTCGGAAGAAGGAAGAAATGAAGAAATCCCAGGCTGATGCAGAAAACCGACGGCATGACAAACAGTCTATAACGAAAGAGCCGAAGCAGAGGGCCGGGCACGTCACCGACAAATCACGAAGAGAAGGGCGGGTCCAAGCTCTTGCCGCAGGCATTGAGGAGAATCTCGTGCTAAATGATGAAAACACACCCCCTTCACAAACGGAGATTGAAAAGGTTAACCTAGCCAAGAAAATTCGTAGGGAGGAACGAGCAAATCGGACACGTAAGATCAAGGTTATGGAGGTCCGAGGAGCAACTCAGACTGGTAGGTGGATCTGCTTCCATTCTCTTCAAAGAGGGGCTAATGTTACATAGTTCAAACAAATCTGGCATCTCCAACGGGTCCAAAGTTAAGACGTAAAAAATCAGCCGAACCAACAATGACTTTCCACACCCGGGAAGCTATGGATGAGATTTATGGCATTTTCAATCAGCCTTTGAAGACAGAAGGTGACTTGGCAGGAGGGTCTGATAGTGGGGATGACAGTGAGGATGACGATGACGACGACTATACTAGCGCGGGAGAAAGCACTGGCACAGGGAGAATCTCAGGCACAACCAGCGAATTCGGTGATCAGACTGGAGCCGACTTTACTATGAAGACTACTGCAGATGAGGAGCCCGATGAGACCGAAGTCAAGAGCGTTTCGGAATGGTCAGAGTTTACCGCGAGCAAGCACATTCCCAAAGACGATCAGCCTGATGGATCTGATGAAGAGACTGAAAATACGCAAGACGAGCCCTTGGAAGTCCACCAAGATCCGCAGGAGGACGTTCATGAGGGCGATCACGAATTAGCCACACCTACCTCTCCCGAGCCAGGGTCAGTTGCACTACCAACACGATTTGTTCCAATGCCGCCAGAGGACTGCGAGGTTCCAACGCGGCCTTATCGAGACCAAGCGCAGGTGGCACAGAACAGGCTCCCCTTCATGACGCCAATTGTAGAGAAGACGGAATCATCGATCGGAGCTGCTACAGCGCTTTCGCAGAAGGATTATTTTGCGATGAAGACACCTTGCCGCCAGAAGGGTGCCCCTACAGTACTTGAACACGATGGGGAGCCTTGGAGCAGCCCATTTCAAGATGAGCTAGATAGAGCGGGTGAATCCCACGAGAAGATTCCTCAGCCTGCATTACTAGAAAAGAAGAAACTCAAAGCACCACTAGGAGCCTCCAAAGCGCAGCCCTTAGCAAAGAAAGTTGTAGAGACAAAAGAGACAGTACCCAAGGGTCCGATCATTAAAGATGCGCAATGTAATCCAGTCGATGAAGCCATTCGAGAGGTCATTTTGAGCCAAGTTCAGCCACCGCTATCTTCGTATGACGGCTATTATGCAGACACGAGTAAGACTTCGGGGAAAAGCGCTGAGATACGCAAATTCACAAAGGCTGTAACGAAGATGAGCAAGAATGCAAATGACAAGACCGCGACTAATTTGATGGTGATGCCTACTCTTCGATTCGATACGTCTGAGAGAACCTACTCTGTTAAGAGGGAGCTTGGAAAAGGAGCTTTCGCGCCTGTTTATTTGGTTGAAAGCACGCCCGTGGAAGACGAAGATGAGGAAAGAAAACCCGCTCAGATGGGCAAAGGAGAATTCGGACTTAAGCGAAATCCGCTCGAAGCTATTAAAATGGAAGACCCACCATCCGCTTGGGAATTCTATATCATCCGTCAGGCCAAACGCCGTCTGGGTGTTTCTCGACCTGCAGACTCCGTCATCCACGCCTATGAAATGCATCTCTTTAAGGATGAAGGCTTCTTGGTAGAGGAGTTCCGAGACCAAGGCACACTATTGGACCTTGTCAACATCGCTCGGGCCGATATCAATGGCGGTGGTGTCATGGATGAGCAGATGGCGATGTTCTTCACTGTTGAACTCTTCCGAACTGTAGAGGCTCTCCATACCAAGGGTCTCATCCACGGAGATCTTAAAGCTGATAATGTCCTCGTACGTCTGGACAGTTTACCGCCAGAAGATTACTGGTCTGCACAATACCAGCGTGATGGCCGAGATGGCTGGGCGGCAAAGGGCGTCGCGCTTATCGACTTCGGCCGTGGAATAGATATGAAGGTCTTCAAACCTGAGGTGCAGTTCATTGCAGATTGGAAGACTAGTGAGGCAGATTGTGCTGAGATGCGCGAGTTGAGACCGTGGACGTACCAGGCCGATTACCATGGACTTGCGGGGATCGTACACAGCTTGTTGTTTGGTAAATACATTGAAACTGTCGCAGAGCGTGGGGCGGCGCTGGGCGCTGGAGCCACTAAGACCTACCGAATCCGGGAGAGTTTGAAGCGGTACTGGCAGACGGAGATTTGGAACGAGGTTTTGGACTTGCTCCTTAATCCATTGATGCACTTGGAGGAAGAGGAAGGCAGGAAGCTGCCCGTGCTTAAGGGGATGGAAAGTGTGAGGGAGAAGATGGAGGCGTGGCTAGAGGGGAACTGCGAGAAGGGGGTGGGCTTGAAATCACTGATTCGCCGTATGGAGACGGCTGTAAGGGACAAGAGACGATGAAAGAACTAGGGGTTTTTGGAGTGCTTTCTAGGTGTTTTGGAATATGCATTGCCTGGAGTTGGAAAGAGTCTTGAGTTTGTGGCGCTTGTTTGGCGCTTGTCCGACGCTTGTCCGACGTTTTTCCTACTGAATGATATCCTCTTTTATTAGTTAGCCATTTAGAATCATCCTGGAAGCGAATTTTTAATCGTAATTGTATTTGGGCTTACTGCGTACCCCAGCACGCTCCCCAGGTCTTGAGTCAAGGGCGAAAGTTTAAACGAGTAGCAGTGCGTGCGACGCCTTTTCCGTGTTGGGCATTGCTAAGTCTAGAGCATGAGTGATGGCGGCAGCCTTATGCAGCGTCATGACTGAGCTTCTGTTTTGCGGCGATCAAATCAATTGTCAATTGTCTTCCTACAGTAATACCAAAATTTACGCCTTTTCTCCCTACCGAACCTGCCAGAATTTGCTAGCCCGTTATGCTTTGGGGGATGAGGTGAGTTCGGTGTGCGGTGAATCCTCGACGGCAGGCAGGCAACAGACCTCGAACAAACCTCACCTTCTGCCCCTCTATAGCTGCCTCCGAATACCTCCTAAGCACCACCCGAAACTCACTCTTGCTGGCAGTTGAGCATTACTGTCAACCCCGCGGGCTGCCAGCATGGCCGATATTCTGAGCATATTGTTCTCATTCCAACCCGATGCACCAGAGCTAAAGTCCAACCTCGAATATGATCGCCAAGTCCGCAACTTCCTCTCAACGCTTGCGCAAGTGCCCCCAAATGCCTTCATTAAAGGCGCCGACACCGGCCAAGACCTGTTAGAGGTGATTTACTTCATGACTCATCTCTAGGGACTCTACTAACGAGTGTAGATCCTCAACCCCACCGTTAACACCATAGCATATCTCTATGCCCTGCTTTACCGAATTCAAGCTTACGGTGAACATCCAAAATCTCTGAAGAACATTCCGGACAGTCTCCGGCCACAAGGAACACTATGGAGGAAACTCGTGGAATTCCTGGAGACGTTTGACCCAGTCCAAGTTCGTTACGTTGGAGGGGACTGGAGGAGAGTGGTAGAATATGCAGAACGCGTTGCTCGGGTAGTGGGAATGGTATGCGGACTTTCTCTGTGTCTTTAGAGGAATATATGGATTATCTGACGTCGTTTGCAGCCGGGAGTTGCGATAGCCCCAGTACGATCTGCAATGATCCGACTGGATCCTTCAACAGGCACCTTCACATCTACACATCTGCTCTTTATCCGCCTCTGTCTTGAAGCCAGAGGATACGTTGCGGCACTTCCAATCCTCGACAACTATATTCATTGCTTGCCATCTCACATACCAAGGGCAGTCCAGGAGCAGGAAAGCTCTCTGGCGTGTGCTGATCTCACCAACAGCAGCGATTATATTACTGCAAGGTCTGGCCACAGTGAGAAAATAACCATTTCCGATGTACAAGAATACTTCCTTTTGGGGGCTATGGCATATCTCGGCGTGCGCAAATATAAGCAGGCCCTGCATTTCCTAGAGCATATTCTTGTGTCGCCTGCTGCTAATACTGCTAGCGGGTTCATGCTAGAGGCATACAAGAAGTGGATCCTGGTAGCTTATCTAGCGGACGGAGCGGTGAGAACTGTTTCTCATTTTACAACGAGCGAGCACTGATAAGAAACACAGGTTCTTGCGATTCCAAGGACTGCCAACTCTTCCGCCATTAAGCAGGTTAGGGCTGCTTCAAAGGCTTACGAAGCTCTTGCAGATGCATTCAAAAACATAGAGCATCGCAAGCTACATGCTCAAGTCGACATCGGGGCTCCAATATGGGCAGAGGTTCGTACCACCGCAGCTATGTGAAAGAGAGTGCGTATGCTAATTTCTACATATGTTTAGGACGGTAACCAGGGTCTCGTTAAGGAACTCGTCGATCATTCACGAAGAGTTTATGTATCCAACCTGCAGCGAACTTATTCCGCCATTCCAGTCTCGGATGTGGCCAATATGCTAAACCAAACGCCAGACCAGGCCGAGGCTTACCTGCGGTCACTGATAGATGCCCGATACTTAAATGCACGCATCGACCGCGTAACGAACCCGAAGGAACTCGTGGTTCTTCGATTTTTCCCAGATCTTACACAAGGGCCTTTGGCTAAGACGGAGAAACAGCAATACATAGAGCTCATGGAGCAAACGGAACGTACTAATCTGCTGGCTGAGCAAGTGAAAGCGGCAGACTACCGGTTGAGCCTAACAAAAGAGTATCTTGAGCATTTGCGGAGACAGAATCGCAAATCAACTCCTAATAATGCAGGGGGGGAAGCCATGGACGTGACGTGGGATGACAATACAGAGCCAGAAGAGGACATGATGGCGGACTTGCATTGAGATCTTGGAGACGAGCAGTAAATCACTAGATGCATGCGCGATGGGGTTTGGGTGGATCGATCTGCGATGCATTTCCCTGGAGCTCTTCTTCCAAGGAACACGCAATGATCTAGGGAACATGACTGATGGTGAAGCACGAATTGGAAGCAGTATAACGCCATGGTGGGATAGCTGATGCTGAAACGTCGCAGTATAAGAGTCTAAACAGCTCAGACGTGGGAATGGTTGGACGATGGGCAGACAGCAACAGGTGATTTGGTAGTTTGTAGAAGCGGACGTGCACACGGCTTTGTCCATTGCGCGTATCGGAGAATGAAAATTCATGGAAGGTGCCAAGCCGTTCTAATGCTTAATTAATTGTCTATGTCTACACGTTCGATATACTGAGCATTGCCGACTTTTGCCTGACTAGTGTGCTGGTTGAGATTGTCTCAGGGCAGCTGACACCGGAACGCAGAGGGTAGGAGCCTCAGCTTAACTATACAGCTTAGGAACCAGGTGGCCGGTTAAGTAGAACCAGACAGCGACTCCACTACTAGTCGCTACACATCACAGATGGGTGTCGTGAGCTCTCTACTCCAGCCATCCCTTCTGGCTCCAGTCTCATTTCGCTACCTGGTCGTGCATGTGCAGTCGCAAGGACGGCGTCAACAGCACTGACCACAGCTCTCCACACTGTCCCCAAAGGCGTATCGTCATCCTCGGCAGACGCAGAGGCCCCGTGCAGCCTCTTCCGACCCCTGACAGGCCGACTCCAGGGCCGACCTCAAACGCTAGGCAAAGCAGGGAGCCCCAAGACCGAGACCCGAGTGATTCGTCGCGGACGGGCTGTTTCGGGGCGCGAGGCGTGCGGCGTCGGGCACGCAAATGGTTGCGTAGCCAGCAGTGGAATTTATTGGGGAATCGCAGGGCAGCTGAGAGTTAATATAACGAATCTTGCGGCGTCTAGGTAACCTATTTCTTCAGCGATTCGAGGCGGTCCTTGGCATCAAGCCACGTCTTTTGCACGCATCTTCTCCTGGTCTAAGGGGAACGGAAACCCCTTGTCGCTTCAGGGTCAGGGCCGCCAGAAGCGTGTTCGGCAGCCGGACGGCTCTCAGATTCTCCACGACCACATGTCTTTGGATACACAACAGCACCCAACAGCAGCACCGCAGCAGCACCCATCCCGCTGAAATCTTCCCCGGCTGTATCGCTGTCTGCAACCAGCGTGTTCCTGGAGCCGCCATGCCGTATCTATCATTTGCATGAACTTCGGGTACCTGTGCATAACCGTCACTTGGCGGGTCTGAGACACTAAGCCAACACCATCAACATGTACAATTCCTTATCCCAACCCTCTCTGCCTTCCGATCCTCCAACGGGACCCCTACACCGCCAGGCCTCGAGGTCCAACTCTGTCTCCTCGTCGGTCGTTACTGTCAAGCGCTCTGCCTCGCTCAAGGACCAGCACCCTGATTCCGCTATACCCTACAAAAAACCCACACCGCCTCCGTCGAGACGGCGTTCGAGTGTCGCCCATGTGGCTGTAGAGAGCATTGGTGGCATAAGGGAAGGAATTGGGAACCTCAATCGCTGGTCGCAGTCGACGACCTCGAGTAAGTCGTCAGCGAAAGAGAAGGACTCGCGCCAGGGCAGTTTTTCGAGACGACTTAGCATCAGCGGCTCACCCTCATTTACCTCTCTCCATGGATCCTCGGCGCATCAATATTCGCCTCCAAGAAAATCCACCACAAACCCAAGACGCTCGCCGGCATCGAGTCCTCACCAACGCTCCAGGCCGCATTCCCCAGTATACGACCCCTCGCGATCCGTGACCGCTCTCCCGCCAATATCTACCTTGCCTTTCCTTCCAACCACGGTATACGATCCGAATTTTCCAAATACTTCCGCGACTGATACGCTCTCCACATCCGGGTTGTATACGCCAAATACATACACGACTGCCGCTTCAACTGATTACTTTAGCCCCAAATCGCAGAATACAATACAAATCAACAAGCGTCCCTCGTCGCGCAGTAGATTAGGGCAGCCTCCACTTGGTTCACCTCCCGCAACGGTTCTTGAATTAGACGCAAAATACAAAAGTAGCTCTGCCACGCGGCCCTCGACAGGCGCCGGGCGGGAGCCTTCCCAGAATCAAAATCAAAATATCCCTCGAGACAGACGCACTGGATCAAGGGACAACGAATCACATCGAAGGACGCGCAGTCACAGTGACGCGAGCAGCAGACTTGACGACGGAATTGTAAACACTCCCCCGCGCAATCGAGAGCGGAGGGAGAAAGATAAGAAAACGATGCTCTCGAAGGCTTTGCAAAAAGCTAATACCGCAGTTCTGCTTGACCATGCTCAGAATTTTGAGGGAGCGATGGAGGCGTATGGGGACGCCTGTAAGTTGTTGCAGCAGGTTATGGTCCGGAGTTCCGGTGAAGAGGATAAAAGGAAGCTGGAGGCAATCGTACGTGAAAACCTTTTATACTAGTGATAGTGATGGCTTTACTAACTGTTTTTTACGTGTAGCGCGTGACGTACACGAACCGAATTGAAGAACTTCGACGTCTAGACCCTTCGTACCAATCTGCAGCGGGTAAATCCTTACCAGCCAGGCCTATGAGTAATGAGTCGCTGGATGCGGATTCTCAATCCATATTACTGGATGCCACGGAAGATTATGATGAAGAGCCTGCCATCATCGAAACGGCCACAATGACGAGGATCGTCAATGACAAGTCGGTACAACCGGATCTGGATCCAGAACCTGACCTCCAACCCATGCCATTTTCGTTAAGGCTAGAGCAAACGCCGGGCCTCAGGGAGTCTGTATTAACGACGGCAATACGGGAGGTGGAAAGTACAATACCGAACTCTTCACGATTCCTCCTACAGCCCCCACCAGGGAAGTTGGGCAATGGAGACCGGATCCTAGAACGGACGGGGGCTCTAGAGTCGCCTATGGATAGGAGCTATATGCCCCCGCCGCTATCTCCTAGGCGGCCCGTATCACCTAATCCCCAGACAAAGAGGGATCCATTTGATGAGCCTAGCGTACAAAAGGCCCTACTACAACCTGACCAAAATCACCCCCAAAAACACTCTAGAGGAAATAGCAGTGAGTCAATATCGTGGCTTGATACGATAGATGAGTCTGGTGGATCTTCTTGTTCTTCCTCGGTGCATTCTTTATCGCCTGGTGCTGGGCTTCGGCGTAAACACCTTCATACAGGCAGCGGTGCTACAGAAGCCGAGTTTGACGCTGCATTGGATGCAGCTGTAGAGGCCGCTTACGATGATGGTCTCGAGCCCTTCGAGGAAGATGACTCATTAATACAACCCGACCTCTTCACTAACGCTTTGAGAAAGGTTGAACTTGCAAAGGAGAGGGTACGTGAAGTTGAAATAGAAGAAGCTATCTCTGCAGCGAGATATCGATATAGGGAAACCCAAAATCGGAACGATTCATTGCCTCATGTGCGAGAGAGCGCTGAATTCAACCTCCAAGGGGACGAGGCCGAAGAAGAGGAGCGCTTGTTGGATGAAATGACGAAGGAATACATGTTAGACGGTTTCGACTTCGACCTTCAAACAAAGTCAGCCCTCCCTCGACAGTCTGACTCTAGCGGCTTCTCTGGCACTACTTGGAATAGCTCGGTGTCTTCCAACCGAACGACCGCGGGCACTTCGCTTTCCACGGTTGCCGAGGTTATTTATCCTTCGAGATTATCACAGAAACCACCGAACCATATGCCACCACCAGTTCCGCCACCAACTGGTGCACTGCCCTCAATATCCGATTCTACTACTTCGAAACCCTCTAATTCTCCATCCATAACCATGCCAAGATCATCTAGCGTTAGCGGCAGTCAGGGACCAGGAGTTCGGAGTAGAAGGCTCTCAGGTCAGAATGCGAAACAACTAAAGATCGAAACGTCTCTACCACCGGTGCCTACACCTTCACTAACCCAGCAACCTTCGATGTCTAATAAGGATTCAATTCCGGATATACCTCCCATCCCGAAGTCAGCGGGGGCAGCCCTAAATGACAGTGAAAGCATACCGGACCCTGTCTTTAAGATGCCAGGAATACCAGCTTCCCAGACGTCACAAACTTCTGGGCTCACAGCTCCTTCTCCCATTCCACCTGTGCCAAGTCCCGCCGATACTGCTTTTACTGTCTCTCCCGCAACGCCTGCTTTGACACAATTGGTGTTGAATGATAGCACGCTCGCCCCGTCATCACCCGGTACCTCCAAATTTCCAGGAAAGCCTTCGAGCTTGGGTACAGGTATTCGAAAGAATAAGTCCTCTGTTAGTCTGAAGAACAGGACCTTATCTATATCAAGTCCCGACGGCTCAGAGGGATCGGTAGGCACCCCTCTAAGTACCACATTCTCATTCTCTGGACGAAAGCAAAGCAATGCTACATATACCGTCCCAACGCCAACGGTGCCAACTTTCAACGTCGAGGGGCTTCCGACTGGCGGCATGCACCTCTTCGAAAGTGATATACACTCACCCTATAGCCCCGGCTCTCCTAACGCTCTCGCTGTGAACGCCCCTATTCCGCTTGAACCTTGCCCAGAGTCATACCTCCTACGGCCATTTTGGCTCATGCGATGCTTCTACCAAACTATTGTACACCCTCGTGGTGGCTATCTCTCTACAAAACTCTTCGTTCCTCGCGATGTGTGGCGTGTTAAAGGTGTTAAGATAAAGAACATTGACGACAAAATATCTAATTGCGACCTTCTCACTGCAGCGCTGCAGAAACTCTCCGGCGTCGACACGCTAGATGCGGACGCTGTTCTAGAAGAGATGCAGGCGCTTGAGGTTGTGTTAGACCAAGTTCAGACCCAACTCTCGAAGAAACTCGGCAATGAGGTTGGAGTTCACGGTGTTTCGTCTCTCTTCAAAGATGCACACATGGTTGGCAACAACTCAACTAATCCCGAGAGCTCACAAAGCTCGCATGGATCTGGCTCACACGATCCTGTGCCTAAGAGTGCCGTCTCACAGAGTATGTCGTACCTCACATCGTGGCGGAAGCTACGGTCAAAGAGTTCGGCTGTGAATCTGAGTGCGATGGCCGGTGGTAAAGGGGCTAGCAACGAGGTGCCTAAAGACTCGCTGACCATGCCCACGCTGCCTATGACGGGTCTGCCGAATATCCGTTTCGCGAAGAGGGAAGTGGTAAGCCTTGTATTCGAAGGCCCCAATTCTAGTTATATGGGTAGTTTGGCGAGGTTATTTGATGCGGTCCAGATCTTGGGTGAGTTCAGCGTCTACGATACATTTCCTCTATTAATCCTAGACTTAATGTTTCCTTACGCCCACTTATGGTACTATCGGAGTGTATCTACGTACTGACAGTTTCAAAATAGATCAAATCGCCCGCCAAGTCGAAGACCCAGGCCTCAAGCACTCGTCACCTACACACGTCGGGCTAGACCTTAGCATGCGCCACGCTGCCGAATTCTTCGGTTTCTACATCTGCCGCTTCGTCCTTACTGACGTAGCCATGATGCTTGATAAATTCGTTAAGAGGGGGAGCGAGTGGGTGTTAGTGTAGCCTTTCCATTTAAAGTTGAAAAGCATGGTATAAATTTGATGAAGGTGAATACGGGAGAGGATGAAGGTTATACGACGGACTAATTTTGGACTAATGAATTGATTGGGTCAGCATAGCATTGCATCTGCCGGGGGGTATTATAGTGAATACAATGACTGGAAGGCCTCGCATTTTCTTCTTTTGTTTTGATTGGAATGTACGCTTTGGCATTGTACGGAATCGACGGCATTGAACGGGTGGCAAGGAGGCTGTTTTGATGACCTTTCCCCACCTCTACATCGTTCGCGTAACTTTTTTTTCACACGGCGATGTTTTTTATACCTCATTTTATTACACGGTCTAACTGCTCTTCTTCCTTTGCTATCATGGGGGGATTCGAGCGCGGCGTCCTAGGCGCTCTCTTTGTCACCTTTTCTCATTTCGGTTCGGTTTAGTCGCGTCTTGCTGGCGAGTATGATATCCCCCTTTTGCTTTTCCCCCCACTGAGCCTCGAGTTCATCGGCTTCCCTGCTACATTTCTGGTCGCTCGCTCTATCGTTCGTTAGATTGGCTGACGGCTTGCCTAGCCACTTGGGTCTGTGTTGATAGTTGCCCGTGGCAGGGTGAACCACTCATTAGACCCTTTCTTTTTGTTTGTTGGTATTTAGTACAAGAGAGGATAAATGGCCACCACCTCCGGCTGCTTTTGCTGCTATTAGCAAATATACCAAGCTAGAACACTTCCACTTTTGTTCACTCATGCCATCATTTTCCACTGTGAAACAAGACTTGAAACCGAGAAAAGAAACGGATCTGATTACAAAGCAGCGTTTCACGGATTCAAACACAGTGCGCAGCTTCCTCCTCACACCATAGCAATACCCTCATCCGCGCACTCCGCAACGCGCGTCGCACCACCCAAGCCCGCACCCGGCCTTTCAAGTTCTCGTGCGCGATTAAGCCCACGGCCCGATTGAGCGCCTGACTACCCTGCCGACACGCCACTTCCTGACACCGCTTGTGCACGGTATACCTTCCGAACATTGTGCGTTGCGTGACAGTATCTTCGGCGCGTCGTATTGCGCCATTGATGACTCGCGCGCCTCCCTCGGCGCTCCTCCGCACTGGCGCTATGGGGACACAGCGCCGCCGCCGACCGGGGTAGTTAAGGACCTTGCTCCATGCGGCCTGGGCGTCGGAGTATACGTGAGTGTTTGAGAGGGTGATCGGTGAGAGAGAAAATTTGTAATGTTGGCGTTATGTCTGTAGGAAGGTAATGGTGCAAGAGAAACACTGACAAGGAATTTGGTGATAGAAAGAAAGCGAGGAGATGGGATGCATTTATGAACGTGGACTAGCGTGGCTGGACTGAGGGGAGGAAGGAAGGACCGTTGCATATGAGCAAGTAGGTGTCTAGGGATAGAAGTAGCATCCTCGACGCACACCAGCAAAGCGAGGTGATAAACGCCAAACACGATCCGGGTGAGCAACAGCAAGACTTCGGATAGATATGCCTACCTGCGGTGATTTACGGCACCAATATTTGCATTAGACTGCTCAAAACATAATAGATATCTAGCTAATAAGCTTGAGCTATATGATTTTTAGTTGCGAGCTTCTATATAGATTGAAGGGGCTTGCTGAAACGGAAATATATATAGGCCAGTCAATTTTTTCAAGAGTCATCCGAACCTTCCCCAAACTGAAACAAAAGGCTTGTATATACGTGAATTCCAAATCGCCTTGAGAGAGTCTCACGCCCTAACATACACAGCTACGGCCTCTTGTACATCATCCTGCTCACGTTAGTATATCTCCTCAACCAGCCTATGTCTAAGAATGGCGTGTGGCCAATCTAGGTGCTTCGAGGTCTTTCCATCAGCAAAGGCCTCATATACGCCCGACATTTTGAGAAAATGGAGGGAGCCCGCTCAATGCATCCTCATTCGGAGTAATTGCTGTCGTTTCGCCGCTTGAGTGGTTATGTAGATGGATAAGCATGTCCGGATGGCCAGCCTGAAGATATGTCTCTGATGCGGTGACCTCAATCTCACCAGTCTCATCAGATAAGGCCCTCCAAAGGCTGCTCCGCCACGCAGGTGGACGGAGACTGTTCCTTATAGTTCTTTAATATAATCTTTTATAAGCAGCCCTTTTCCTTATTTATAAGAGCATAGATATAATAGGAGAGCTCTACTCTTTTCTTAGCCTTAGTCTTTAGGCGCCACGCTAGCTTCCTTAGTAGGATATCTATAGATAGAACTATGGATATTCCACCTAGACTAAGCTTTTACCCTATATTAGATGTAAACAAATTAGAATTAGCATTACTATATACGGACACTCTTAAAGATATATTACTAGCAAAATTAGCAGCCCTGTCTTCTTATAATACCTCTTATAATATCTCTTACTTAATATAATATTTACAGCTAAGTTAACTTAGCTAAAATTAGAAAGCTCTGCCTATATAACTACAACCTTTAGCTAGCCTAGTAATATCCTTACGCGGACCTTTATACTAATCCTTAGTTAGGAATATTACTATACCTATTTAACTACTACTATAAGCAGTATACCTAAATCGTTGCTATATTATGTTGATTAACTTTATTTTAGGTATGTAATACTATATAATATAATTAATATTAGGAATATTAGCGCCGTGGGTAAGCGTATTAGAGGAGACTAAAATATAGATTTTAGAGTTAGGCTTTCTAAACTCCTTATATAGTCTATTCTTATCCGCGGTAGCTAATAATATATAATAAAGCTAAATTACTTTTCTAGCCTATACTTCCTAGTACCTATAATATATTAACTATAAATAAATTATGTCTCTATATTATAATATTATGTTCTTTAAATTAAAGAAGATAATCGTTTTTGGGATCTAGTGAGGAGTTGGTATATATTTAACCCTCTAATAGGCAGATATAGCGGATATTTAACTAGATACCCTTCCGATTGGTATAAATAATAGATTCCCTTCTAGAGCTTCTTTATACGCGTGGTTTATAATAAAGTATAAGCTCTTAAAGGACTTCTTACTCCCTCGCTTAACGTATTCTCTAATAATTAATAGATCTAGCCGGTTAATTAACGTCCGTACTATATTAATATTATCTTAAAAGCCTACTAACTCTTATATAATCTTAAACGTTATATTATTAAGCGTTATAGTATAAGTAAACTAAGGCCTCCGCCCTAATAATAACCGCACTTTTTATAGCTATATATATAAACTCTGGAATAAACCCCCCTAATTAGCTATAAGGTATACCTTATTAATTACTACTAAGCTAATATACGCGTGGAAAGTAGGGTAGGTAAGAATTTTATAGAGCTTTTCCCTAGCTAATAGCTCTGGCGATATTAAAATATAGGTATATACTCTAATGCGGATTTCCCCTAAAAGACGTTTAGATATTGTCTCCTTATATATATAAACCGGCCTTATTCTAGGAAGCTCCTTAATTTTTACCTTCTACTTTATACCAATTGTATTAAATTATAAGGTAGGGATGTGGATAGGGAGTCTAATAATAGAATAATAGGTATATTGTATAGACAGAGACGAATCCTTAAGGGAAAAAGGAGGAGTCTATATATAAGGTAGGAAGGGGTTTCCCTAGGTATGTATAGAGCACGTGCCTTACAGATGAGTTACCCCTAGGTTGCCCTAGGGTCGCCTATACCTTATACCTATATAACTATCTACTTAGGTTTTACCTAATAATGCCCCCCCTTTAAAAGGGTTGTCCCTAATCCTTTATATACTTAAGCCTTAATAAAACCCCATAAAAAACCTTAATAAGGAAAAATTTTAGAGGGGAAAAAGCGTTTTAATTTTGCGTATAGAGAGACGGGTAGTATATATGTGCGGCGCGAAGATATTAAGGAACTTTAACCGGCGGTTAAAGTTGTCTAATTAGTTAGATTTACCTTGCTAAGACTCCCCCGCATTTAACCGAGCTAGTAGCAATTTTGTATACCCGGTATAGAAAATCCTAATTAGTCTATTTAATAGGTAGAGCCAGTGGAGCTTAATACTATTGCCTAAATTTAGTAGACCAAAAATATTCTAAAAGCTTACTTGCGTAGGCAGGTTGCTAGTACCTTGCGGGTAGGTTATAGGTTATTTATATATAGCCAGATTCGTAGACGGTAAGGCTATATGCCTATTAAATCTACCGCTAACCCTATTTTGGCCTTACGCTATACTAGTATAGCGCCGTATATATTTTGCGGGTAGGTTATAGGTTACTTATATGCAGCCAGATTAGGACGGTAAGGCTATATACCTATTAGACCCGCCGCTAACCTATACTTTAGCCTTATGCGTTATCTGTATAGTATATATATGGAATAGTATATAAGTTATTGGTACAGGTTACCACCGGCGGGTCATTAGTAGGTTATAAATCCCGGTTAAATAGACCCCGGTTATAAATAGGCCTATTCTCTAATATATAAACAATCTGCTTAGCTAGTATAGAGTAACAGATTAGGTCTAGGAAGGGTGCTTTTTAAATTAAGCTTTATTGCTAGTATATGCAGTAGCCTCGCCTATAAGTCGTCTATAAGTCACTAGTATTGCTAGGTTGCGTTAGAGTATAGCTTACATAGGATATTAATAAATTATAACTTTACCCTGTATATACGCCGCAGTTTTTACAGCAATTATTACTTATTTTTTAATCCCTTAGGACGTCCTCTGCTCCGCTTTAATGTAGGTTATATTTTAATAGCAGCGCTTATTTTTCGCCTACGCTTTAGCTATAAGGCTAGGGTATCCCACTTATAGTACTTGTCTAGCAGTTATTAACAATTCTTAAGTTCTATCTCGTATTTCTATTTATTATACTTATTTAGCCATTCTAGCCATTTAATAAGGTATTATGGTTATCTAGTATAATCCTAGTAGGTAACAATTGCTTCTACTTCCTAGCTACCTTCCTTAAGCTTTTCTACTACTAGGGGTTAAAACCTAGGGCGTAACCTATAAGGCTCTAGTAGGGAGATATAGAAGACTGGGTGAAGCTATGCTATAGTAGGTAAAAGCTCTAGCTTATATACTTGCTGCCCTATATACTTTAGGATCTAAAACGGTCCTATAAACTTATAGTTAAGCTTTTTATAGAGACGTTTCGTGCGGATGTTCTTAGAGAAGAGTAGGACCCGTTTACTAATGGCGAAGTACTTAGCTAGGTGGTAATAATTATAGTATTTTACTTAAAGCTTTTAGGCGTGCATTATTAATGCCGCCGCTGCCTTACGTATAAGGCGCAGGCGTTATAGATATATCTCTATAAGTTGGATATTTATTAACTCGGACTCCTCCCTACCTTATTAAACGTCTTAGATACTATTTAGGACTCTATTTAGGACATTTAGTAGCTAGCTATAGGCGAGCTTAATAGGGGAACGCTTTGTTATAGTATAGACCTTAAAGTTATAGGCGAAGGCTACTTCTTTAAGTAGGAAGGCCTAATTAGACTATTCCCAGTTCGTAAATATATATAGGTATACCTTAAGCTCCTAGTTTTAATGCTCCGTCTAACTATCTATCTGTAGATAGAATATGGTGCTAAGTTTACATTAAACGCGGAGATGGTAGTATATAGTACTCTAGTACTCGCTTATAAATACACTACCCCTATTAAAAATAATATTATTTAGAGGCCCTATTTATGCAAAGACTCTAAATAAGAGTTCTGCGAGTTGCGTAGTATTAATTATCTTATATACTAGATAGTAGCGCACTAGCTTTATAAAATGGTCTATAAGGATAAGGATAGAGCTATACTCTACGCTATTAGGAGTCTTAGACTCTAGAAAATCTATAATAAAGTTAAGTAAATAATGCTGCTAGGCTTGGGTAGGGGCCTAAAGAGGCTGTAGCTTACTATAGGGTTTATAACGGCGCGATTTGGAGCGTTAGTAGGTATTATAATTATCTAGGTATTTATAGAGGTCCTAAGTAAGGCCGTTCTAAGCGTACTTCCACGCGATTACCTCGAAGGTACGGTTAAAACTATAGTGGCCGCCTATAGGATCGTCATGATTCTGCTTAAGGATCTCCTATTATAGTAGTATGCAATTCGGTACCTAGACCTTATTATTTTACCTTAGAAGTTCTTAATTATTAAGGGTATAGTCCTTATTATTAGTAGGAACTCGTTTCTAGGTTAACTAACTATATATAAAGCGTGTAAAGGCGTCCCTTTTTTATACTCTATAAATAAAATTAACTAGTAACTTAGGGGGGTGTTCTATAAACGCCGTTTTAGCTAAAGTAGCTACTATTACCTCTTACCATGGCACGAGACTCTATATAAAGTTAGTATTAGTAAAGTAACGTATAATATATAGGTAACTCACTAGGTTATTACGGGGGACCATAGCCTAGGCTAAGGGGTCTTCCTTAGAGTTAAGCGCCATTAGGCCGGTTAAAGTAGTCTTAAAGAGAATAGTAGGACGCTCTAGTCCGCCGGCGCCAAGATTGCAAGGGTTACTTATATACTACACGTATGCTACTCGCTAGTGTGGTATAGTAGTACTAGGGCCGCCTATAAGGCCTATAACCTGCAACTTTTACTATAATATAGGCAGCATAGCATTAAGGAGTGTCCTCTTACTACTATCTTTAAAGCCTTTAGCATAATCTAGGCGCCGGGATAGTGCGTTAATAGGATTTACTTTACCTAGCTTATATTTAATCTTAAAATTAAACTTAGCTAGTTCCTTAGCATACTAGGCCTAGTAAGTAGATAAGCTTTTAGTGGTTATAAAGTACCTAAGATTATTATAATTGCAGAGCACGCGTATTATATACGCGGCGTATTTAAGGTAATAGCGCTATATCTTAAAGCATTGCACTATAGTAAGTAGTTATTTATTATATGTATTATACTATACTTCTAGGCTAGTAAGCTTCTAACTGCAATAAGTAATTAGGTGCCAGTAGAGTTAATCTCCCTACCCTAAATGCTGTAGAAGTATACCGCTATAGGCATAGTCGGAAGCGTTAGTAATTACTATTAGGGGTAAATTAAGGTTAAAGTGGCGAAGTAGAGGAGCCTATATAAATGTAGCGCGTAGCTTATAGAATGCCTACTATATATTATTGGGCCAGGACCAAGATTGATGCCATTTAGTAGGCCCTTTTAACTTACGCTTCTTCTTCTTCTCCCTATCTAATGTTAGGTTGCGATGTGCCTATACAAGATATATATATAGGGGGTATGCGGTATCTAAGTAGTTCCAGATAAATTGCTTATAGAAGTTAGTAAAGCTAAGGAAAACCTAGATGTCCCTATAGAACTTAGGCTTAGGCTATTCCTTAATAGCTTTTACGCGGTTAGGGTTTATTATAATACCCTTAGGGGTAATAATAAAGCCTAAGAACTTAACGTTCTTAGTATAAAAGATATATTTTAATAGTTTAGCGTATAGGCCCCAAGCGCGGAGCTGTTGTAGTACCTACTTAATATACTTAATATACTTATCCTCGTTATTTAAGTAGATAAGAATGTTATCTAGGTAAATTATATAGATGGTATCTATTAGGGTTCCTAGAGCTTTATAAATATAGCTTTAGAAAGTTATAGGGGCGTTAGTAAGACTAAAGGGCATTACTAGGTACTTAAAGTGACCATAGCGTATCTTAAATATAGTCTTCTATTTATCTCCCTTTTTAATATAAATCCTATAGTACGTATTATAAAGATCTAGCTTTATAAATATCTTTACATAGCTAAGCCTATTAAAGAGTTCGCCGACCAGTAGTAGGGGGTACTGATTTTTAATTGTGATCTTATTTAGGCGTCTATAGTTAATATATAGCCGCATTATACCGTCTGCTTTCAGCACAAAGAAGATAGGCGCTTTAGTAAGCAACTTACTAGGCCTGGTCTAGCCTTTTTTAAGAGTACTGTCTAGGTACTCTTATAAGATCTATAACTCTTTCTATAAGAGGTTATAGAGGGGTATTTATGGTAGCGTCTTGCCTTCTTTTAAGTCGATTATATAGTCATACTTAGAGTTCTACAGTAGTATACTTACTAGCTCGTTAGAGAAGATATTAATTTCCTCCTTATATATATCTGGTAGGCCAGGGGCCACGGAGGTTAAAGCAACTATTATATAGTAGTGTGCTTCCAGGAGCTAGTAGAGAGAAGGGTATAGCCGATATACGTTTTATAGGTATACTCGCACTAAGAGTGTATATAGCTCTACTGCAGTATACTTAATAGTTTTAGGGTTTTAATTACCTCCCCCTTATATATAGGTAATCTGCGCCAGTACCGGAGGGTTTTTATAGGTACTCGCTGCTAGTAACGGTAGGTCCTCTACTATGTTTATAATTAGTATCTCTATATCTAGAGGGTCTATACAGGTACTCGCTGCTAGTAATAACAGGTCCTCTATTATATTTATAACTGGCGTAGAGAAGGAGTCTTCTAGCTATAGCGAATAGACTATTTTACTAGCCTTAATATTTACTAGGAGAGCGTTAAGGGTAACTATCTAGAGGCGTCTAGGGTTTAAAGTATCCTAGATAAACTGTTTAGAACGGAAGCTAATTAATAAATCTACTTCCGCGAGCCAATCCTATCTAAGAACTATATTATAACTATTAAATAAGCCGCCCTAAAAGGTCTGCGGGCTAATAGTGCGAGAGGTACCCTAGGAGTCGCTAGTGGTAACCATTAGATTATAAGTATTCTAGATTATTATCTAGTTACTATTAAGGAAACGTATAATAGGTTTACGTAAATATAACGCGTAGCGTATAGGTAGGTTAAACCTATAAACAACATCTTAATTAATAAGGTTAATTTAGTACCTATTATTATATAAAGTATATAGGCGGACTTTGCCCTAGGGCGTATCTATTATAATATATATTATAATACGTTTCTTTTTTCCCTCTATATTAGGCCCTAGTTGCAGTTAAGAGAGATATGCTACTAAGGCTTTAGGTTTTATAAAAACTAAGCTAACTTCTCTTTATTGGCCTACTTTTAGTATTCCTTACGGTAACCGCCTATGGTCCTTTAACTTACTTATATAGCACTAGTGTTTAGGGGGTCCCCTAAGCCATCTAGCTTTTAGGTAATCTCCCTAGGAGTTTACTTAAAAAAGCGTCGCCCTTTTTAGGTTTTATTCCCTAAGCCTAAGTCTATAGAGCCTAACTATAACCGCGCTTTATACGTAATAATTTACTACTGCTACTTACGCGATCTTCCGCGAGCTTTATAATATTAAGTAATTACTCTATATAGCGGATTTTGTTAAAGAGGTCTTTAGCGGTTTTTACCTATTAGGCAAAGTTCTGGCGGAAGAGCTCTGCTTATAGGTGGGCTAGGAGATATAAGAACTAAAAGTCTACCTATTATTTAGGATTAATAAAAGGGGTATATATAAAGAGGTCCTCTAAGCTACGCATATGGGCTAGAAAGATATTAAACCTCTAGTTCTCCTTTATAATAGCCGTATAGTATATTATAGCATTATTAAAGCGTCTTACTATGGGGTTCCTAATCTAGTCTTGGACTATAATCTTAAATTCATCCTATAGTAAAGAACCCTTATCCTTAGTACCTAACCGGCGATAAACTAGTTAGGTAATTATCTTCTTTTTTATAAGATCTTTAATAGCCTAGCGCGTGCGTTGTTTATAGTTATAGTTAGCGTTATTAACCTTAAATCGGTTCTTAACTGCGGCAATCCACCAGTTAAAATGCTGTTAAGTAGTACCGCTAATATTAGGTAGTGACTTCTTAACTAGGGCGTTAAGATTTATTCGGCGTATATATTTGCTACGTAACTTATACTCTTTACTAAAGAGGTAATAGAAGGGCTTTATTAAATTAATAATACTCCGTAAGTTGGCTATTTTCTTAGCTAGCTTATCTAGCTCCTTTATATTAGCGGTATTAGGTAGGATGCTAGTAACCTTACTAAGCTCCTATTAAGCCTAGGTATATAAGTTAAACTAGTCTTTAGCATTCGTAGATATCTAATTGTTTTAAGATTTAGAAAATGGCTTAGATGCTGCTAGTATACTTCTAGCAGTTTCGTCTACACTAGATCCTAAGGCGTTCTACAGTCGCATTACTAGTGTATTACTATCGGGTGTAGGCGTTGGTTTTCTTTTTGGAGGTATCGTAAAAAAATTAAACCGGCTATCCTCCTAAGGGGATTGGTAAGGATTTAAATATAAGGTAAGGATATAAATAGGGAGTCCAATAATAGAATAATAGGTATATTATATAGATAGAGACGAATCCTTAAGGGAAAAAGGAGGAGTCTGTGTGCGAGGTAGGAAGGGTTTTCCCTAGGCATATATAGAGTACGTACCTTACGGGCGAGTCACCCCTAGGTTGCCCCAGGGTCGCCTATACCTTACACCTATATAACTATCTATTTAGGTTTTACCTAATATAAATAGTAAGATAATAATTATTACTAAGGCCTAAAGAAGACATAGTATTATTTATATTATTATACTCTTACTAAATAAGGTTCTTATAATAAGTATTATATCTTTTTCCTTAAATTATAACAAAGCCTTATAGCAGGAACTACGGTAAACTTATTAATGGGCTAGGTATATAGGTAAACAAGAAGTTAACAACGTAATAATAACTAGTAGAGTAGTTGCCTAATAGATTAACTCCAATTATATTCTAAGATTTACTATAAAGAAGAGAAACTATCTATAAAGACTGTATGTCCTTAAATATATAACTCTTCCCTATAGTAAAGGGTTTAGTACATTAGTACGTTAGTATATCGCGTTCCTATATTCCTATATTCTTATATTCTAAACTTATAACGTAACTAGCTATATAACTTAGCTACTCCTTATTCTATAGCTTAATCGGTTTTAGTGCCTCCTATACTATCTTAACTAACCCGTTTATATCTATTCTTAGTAGTTATACTACTACCGATATAAGGTCTATAATACTATCTCCCTCCTCTTTATCTTTGTCCTTAAAGATTTCTCCTATCTTTAAGTCGCCTATTAGAGGTATAGTATTCCCATCTTTAATTTAATAACCTTTATTATTCCTAATACCTCCTATTAGATCCTCTATGTCTAATTATTATAACTAGCTAGTAATATTTATTCTATCGCTTAGTGAAGTTATATTGTTCTATTTTTAGTATATAGAGAAGAAGCTAGTATATATTATAATCGCGTCTCTATTTAGTCGCTAACCTTCTTTTTATACTAAGTATACGCAAGCAAATATGCGATTATCCTATAATATTAAATTTGTCTCTAACGCTAAGTATACACGTTTTATTATTCTTTATAATTATCTAGTTCCTTATCTAATTTCCTTTAGGGTCACGCGTGTTAGTAGCGGCTAAAAGATTAGAGAGTAAGCTGGCTAAGGCCCTTACTAAAGTACAGCGTTATTCTAATAAGGCGTCTTAGGCTCTAAAAGCTTAACTAGATACTTATACTCGCCTAAGCCATCTAATAAAGGGTTGTAAAAAGGTGCGCTTAAAAAAGCTTTATTTAGTAAAGCAAGGTCTATCTAAATTTAAGGTTAAGGGAGGCTAAAAAGGATTCTAATTAAAAAGAGGCGGAAATAGCTTATACGCCAGTGGTAGATCCCTTAAATAACTTGGCTTATCTATTACCTTTAACTAATCCCTTTATCTTTAGCTCCTTTTTAATATTACCTAACTTATTTTCTTCTAATACTCCTATACCTTTCCTATAGTATTCTTTAAATTCTATAGTAGTTTCTAGGTAGTTTTATTATAGCCTATCCACTTAACCTTATACTATATTTTATCGTTAATATCCTTATAACTAACGATCTTTAAAACTTACTATTTGTCTTCTTCTTATCCTCTATACGTGTCTACTTTATAAATTAGTAGCTTAATATTCCTATATACTAGCTCTAATATTGCGATATACTATATAGGGTAGATTTTTATCTTAGCTAGTAGGTTTAACTTAAACGTAACTAGTAAAATTCTTTATATAATTTCAAAAGGTCCTAATCTAATATAGTCTAACTTCTTACTTAGTCGTCGACTCTTAAATTTTTTATATAGTAGCTATACTTTATCCCCGTCCTTAAAATCTAGTCCCTTAGATCTCTTAGCGTTATAATATCTTTTTATTCTTTCTTATACTTTCTTTACTAATTCCATAAGGTTTATATAAAGATTTATTAGTATCTTTATTCTTTCTTTAGCTATACTACTTATTTTCTTCGCTTATTATAGTAATAATAATATTCTTAGCTTATATCCATAATTTGCCTTAAATAGTAATATACCTATTCCTTCTTATAGCGTTATATTATATATAAACTATATAACTAGTAATAACAATACCTAATTATTCTGTGCGTGATTAATATAGTGCCTTAAATACTATTTTAGCGTCTAATTTAATCTTTCTGTTTATCTGTCTGTCTGCGGATAATATATAGTAAAAGTTACTACTCTAACTCCTTATTCCGCCAAGAATACCTCCTAAAATACTGCTATAAACCTTAGATCTCTATCTAATATAATTTTGCTTAATACTCTATGTCTTATAAATACTTCTTTAATATAGATTCTAGCGACATCTTCTACTAAGATTTCTTCTGTGTATGCTATAAAGTAGCCCTATTTAGTTAATTTATCTACTATTACTAAGATTACATTATGCTCTTATCTAGTAATAAGATCTCTTAACTTTAGTAACTTATTAATAAAGTCCTATAATATAACCTCCTATAGTCTCTCTAGTATTTTAATAGGTTATAGCTCTCTATATAGCTTATACCTTATTAGTTTATTTCTTTAACAATCTAGACACTCTTTTATTACTTTTTTTTAGCTATACCTTAGATTTTATTAATAATATATTCTTTTTAAAGTCTTAATACTAAGCCTATTACTCTGTTTTATCCTTAAGTTATTCCCTTATAGAAGTCTTCTATAAAATACTCTACTATACTCTTTAGGATATACTTCGCTTTTTAATTCTCGTATATATCCATATATAGATCTTTTAGCTATGCTTCTAGAATCCTTTATACCTAAAAGCTCTTTAGTATCTCGTAGACTCTTTCTAGTTTATTATCCTCTTAAGTTGCTACTTATAACGGAACCTTGTAGCAGGAACTACGATAGGCTCGTTAATAGGCTAGGTGTGTAGGAAATGTAAAGATAATAGTTAACAACGTAATAACAACTGGTGGAGTGGTTGCCTAATAGATTAACTTTAATTGTATTCTAAGAATTACTATAAGGAAGGAACTATCTAGGTAGGGACTAAAGGTCCTTAAATACACAACCGTACTCCTATAAAATCCTTCTTATACGTAATAAACGTATACTCTATCTGCTTTATTGCGGATTACGCAGATTATATAGATTATATAGATTACATTATATAACCTTAGTTACTATTCCTTATTATATGGCTCTATTAGCTCTATCCTAGACCGTGCTTATATTAACCAACTAGCTTCTTCAAACTCTTCCCTAAGTAGTTATAACATTATACTTAAAGCGTCCGTAACACTATCTCCCTCCTCTCTATCTTCGTCCTCAAAGATTCCTAACATCTTTAAGTTGTTTACTAGAGGTGTAATATCCGTCTAATTAATTTAGTTAATATCTTTACTTATTATACCTAAAGCAATTTCTTTATCTTTAACTGCTCGTTGTGTTCGCACTATAGCTACAATACTATCTCTTGGTGAAATTATGCCATCTCTATATTCTTATTATTTGAAAGAGGGGTTAGTTTATATTGCGTTAGCGAGTCTATCTTCACAATAACCGTCCTTTTATTTAAAGTGCACTAAAGCAAATATTTATTCGTCCTATAACGTTTGCTCCGTCTCTAATACTAAATATACGCGACCTATTACTCTTAATAGTCGTCTAGTTCCCTAATTAACTTATCTTAAGGTCTTATATTTAATCTACTACTACGTAGCTAAATAATAAACTGTCTATTGCTCTGGCGGAGTTACGCTATTTCTATAATGTAAAATAGGAGGCTGCTAATGCTTAGCAACAGGCCCTTAAGTCTCGTCTTGCGGCGTCCACTCAGTTAATCCATCTTAAGAAGGTTCGTAAGAAGGTCCGTTTTAAGGAGTAGAAACTAGTAGAATAAGGTTTATAGGAACTTGGTAATAAAAGAACGAATTCTCTTCTAATAGAGAAAGAAATAGATCTAAGTAGCTCGGCAACTACTCTTCTTAGGTCCCCCTTAGGTAACTTATTCTTTAGCGATCCTTTTTTATTAATGCTACCTAACCTAATTTCTTCTAATACTCCTATACCTTTCTTATAGCGTTCTTTAAATTTTCTAGTAGCTCCTAGGTAGTCTTAGTATAGCCTATCTACTTAACCTTATACTATATTTTATTATTAACGTTCTTATAACTAATAATCTTTAAAACTTACTATTCGTCTTCTTCCTATCCTCTATATATGTCTGCTTTATAGACCGGTAGCTTAATATTCCTATATACTAGCTCTAGCATTACGATATACTATATAGGGTAGATCTTTATTTTAGCTAGTAGGTTTAACTTAAATATAACCGGTAAAATCCCTTATATAATTTTAAAAGGTCCTA
>Ga0307515_10002294_pt1 | contig 41842 bp, 16 predicted proteins | sample 17_EM_MG_FD_194513 | JGI IMG/M metagenome (GOLD analysis project Ga0307515, IMG submission 194513) | Populus trichocarpa ectomycorrhiza microbial communities from riparian zone in the Pacific Northwest, United States - 17_EM | ecosystem: Host-associated > Plants > Roots > Unclassified | place... | reverse complement strand
TCGGGCCGTAGGTGGTCAGGTGACCTACGCTACGCTATGCGGCCCCTGCCGCATACGCTCTACGGGTAACACTATTTATAACCTCTACTTATACAGACAGCTATAGATGCTTAAGTATTTTATACCTAAAGCTTATTCTATAATATAGGCAGTAAGATATTTATTATCTGCTTTCCGTCTCTTATTTTAAAGCCTTTAATATAATTTCGCTGTTATAACGGTTTATTAAGAGGGTTATTTTCCCCTAGTTAATATTTAATCTTAAAATTAAATTACGTAAGCTTCTCTACCTATTTAGCTTATTAGGGTATAAGCTCCTTTATAGTTATAAAGTAGCATAAATTATAATAATTTAAAAGTATATAAGTAGTATAGCTCGCGTATTTAAAGTAGTTAACTATAGCTAGTAGTTCCTTATTATAGGTATAATATTTAACTTTAAGCCCCTAGAATTTTTCGCTATAAAATGCCACTGGTCTTTAACAAAGTTAGATAGTATTTAGATCCTTATTAGGTTATAGTAGAATACTAATAAGGGTAAAATTTAATATATTAATAATTATTATTAATAACTAATCTGGGTTAAAATTACGTAGTAATAGAGCTTTTATAAACTTTATATTTGGTTTTTAAAAGGCTTTCTAAACCTTTCCAGGCTATATCTATAGTTTATACTATTTAGTTAGTCCCTTCTTAGTTTTCTTCCTTTTTATTTTTAAGCTAGGTTTTAAAAAGATTTAATAATAGAGTTAGATAGATACCAGGTAATATCTAAGTATCTATAAATAAAGCGCTTATAGAAATTAGTAAAGTCTAGGAATACTTAAATATCCCAGTAACTATTTAGCTCTAGCTACTCTTAGATTATCTATACCTATTAATATTATAATATAGCCTAGAAACTTAACCTACTTAGTATTAAAGATATACTTTAATGCCTTAGCATAAAGGCCCTATTTATCTAAACATTCTAGTACTTTGTAAATATATTATTTATACTAATCCTTATTTTCTAAGTAGATTAGGATATTATCTAAGTAGATAATATATATACAATTATTATTCATTCTTAATTAATGTCTAATGCGGTCCTAAATTACAGTCTATATAAATAAATACTAATAAGTTAGGTATAAAAAACCTCTAAGGGAGACGTAAGAAATAATATAGTATATATCCCCCTAGATATACCTATACTACATTAACAGGAAGAAAAATACCGTTAGGTTAACTGCTCTAAGACTTAGTAGTCCCTAATTGCCTATCTTGCCCTATCTACCGCTCGTACTATACTTCCATAATTTTATAGATTGCTATAAGATTGCCGTATATCTGCCTTTTCTGCACTATATACGTATATACGTCCCTAATATCGTATAGTATTTAAAGGAATTAAAATTAGAGATATTTTAGCTAAGTTTAACAGCTTAGAGGCATATACTAAGATCTTATATAGAGCTTTAATATTAAAGTTTAAGTTTAGATTTTATTTATAACGTTAAAAGATAAGGGTTTAATTAGCTTAGTCTTAGATTATTAATTTACTAAAGAAAAATTAAAATAATCTTACCTTTATTTAAAATAATTAGATATATTAGAATTCCTTATTCTTAGCTATCTCTTACTTAATTATAGCAAATATATTATAAAGTTCCACTAAGAGTATATATTAGGCGTAGGCATAAAAGTACTTAGTAAAGATAACCTACCTCTATACGCTATTAGCGAGAGCTTAAGTATCTATATAACTACCTTAAAGTTTTTTATAAAGTTACTACTATAGTAAAAGGTAAGTATATAGGCGTTATAGATTACTTATAAACCCCTAATTGGCTTCTATTAAAGTTTACTAAGCCTACTGCCTAAAGATATTAAACTATAAGCAATTAGCTAATTACTTAGAGGCTACTTATAGAAGTATAAGAAGTACTACTATAAGGTAAATAATACTAGCACCTATTATATAGCAATTTTCTTAATCTAATATTTAAGATATAGTGGTATTAGGATAACTAGAGGGAGTATAAAGGTAAGGAGGTTTTAATTCTAAAGTTAAAGCTCTTATAAAAGAGCTCTAGCTTAAATATAAAGGTAAGCTATAAGGCGCGTCCTTAGTAAATATATAAGATTCTATATAGCCGCTACTAAAGCGCCTTAAAACGGTATACTCTAATAATATTACTACTACACTTATTACCATCGCCGATCGCCTCTAGGAATATTTAGAAACGAACTACCTCCACGTGGGCGACTCCGACGATTTTAACGTTATATAATACTAGCTAGATCACTATCTAGGCTAGCCCGATCTTACTTAGTTTACCCTTAATATACTTTTAATACCGCCTATGTTAGATAAGTACAAGCAGCTCTTTAGCAGCTGTAAGATTCTCTTAGAGGACCATCGCTCTCACTTATAAATGGATATTATTGAGGCCAACAATTGCCTATACGGGGCATAGGGCCTTCCTCGAACTGGGCCTTAATTGCTGCGCCATCGTATATTCCAGCTTTGATATGCATCTTCACAACTTCGACGGATGCTTCCGTAAGCTGTTTGCCCTTATCTCTGTCAGAATTTCAGGTGGCATGGAAAGAATGGATGGCTTCAGTCAAGGGGGGCTGTCGATCCCTATCCCTGGCCTTCGTCGATACATCTCATTGGGTTCATATCTCATGCGGATGGACTGTACAGCCGGCCTTTCCGGACGCATTCGCTCCAACCTCTGAGAGATTTTAATGGGTTCGCGTTGTGGTCCCTGCTACTTTCTTTCTAGGATGTGGTTTACGGTGCGCAACAACTCGTATCAGCAACCCGCGGATCGACACTTTATACAGATAGAGATCCCGCGATATGCTGATATGAAGTTCCAATAGCTAATATCAATAACGGCAGCTTAAAGGATACCTTCCGCCCATTGGCTTACAATGATCAAACCCGCGTAATCTCCACGACTCCACACTCCTGGTTGTCCATGGATGCTGTACAAAAGGAACTCTCCGATGCAATACCCCACACTGATTATGGAGCCAGACTGGCACGAGACTAGATTACTTGCAGGCCGCGCAAACAGGTGGGGGGTCGGTAGCAGAGCCGCAACAAGGCTGGAATCTGGGATTCTGGTAGATATTTAAAGTCAACAAGATATGTCTGAGTTCATAGAGCAGAGTTAAATTGACTGTACCGCATTTCCTAAAATCCTGTGATAGTAGTCACCAAACTTTCAAATAACATGGCTGCTGCGGCTGTCTTAGCTCAGCCGTCCTACTATCCCGCTGCCAACGAACGTATCAGGATTGACGGGCCAGACCATGAACCCTATTTCCCTCGAGTCGATGGCGTTCCAGCTGGATTCCCTCGTCAACTTCACTCCCCTTTGGTCTGGGATGCCAAAGAAATGGGCAGTAAAAATGACTGGATCATACATCTAACAGATGAAGATACAATGGCTCTTGAACTAGCACTTCGGACCTTCCAGAGTATGTATACCTTATTTCCACACCTACGCCGTTACGTGTAATAATAGTCATTGTAGAATCCGGCCTACACGTGTCTCAGATCAGCAAAGAGAACTTTCCTTTGCCAGAAGAGCTTGCAACACTCTTGGACGACGTTTCAGAGCAGTGTTACAGTGGTAGAGGATTCTGTGTTCTGCGTGGACTAGATCCGAGAAGATTTACAGAAGAAGAGCATGGGGTTTTGTACGGTGGAATATCCGCCCATGTGGCCCCGGAGCGTGGCTTCCAGGATTTTGAGAAGGAGCAAGTTTTATGTTCGTCATTGTGTTCACCTTCCGAATGGATGCATCTTTCGACTGACACAACCTTACCAGGTCATCTGAAGAATTCAGCGCCCTATGTCAAGAAGGAAACAATCGTTTCGCCTGGGTTCACTGACGGTGCAATGGTAATTATACTTTAAGCTTATGGTGAAGAAAGGTTATAATGACATGCATAGGCATTCCACACTGATCTAGGGGATATTCTTTCTCTCTATATAGTGGACGTTTCGGCCCAGGGTGGCCGGTCCCTGATCGCGAGCTCCTGGAAGGTTTACAATGACCTAGCCTTAGAGAAGCCAGAAGTGCTGCATACGTTGGCTGAAAACTGGACCTTTGACACGTGAGTGATATCTGTATACTTCCTTTGGCTGTGGCTTAAAAGGTGTAGCTTCCGTGATAAGGACAAGTACCCTCCGTTCACCCGCCCATTGCTCCATTGCGCGGACGGCAAAGTCATCTTCCAGTGCTCTCGGCGTCCGTTTACCGGCTTCGGGCCTCTCAAGCGTGACCCAAGCTTGCCCCCGATCACACGCCGTCAGATCGATGCTTTGGATAGCATTCATTATTATGCAGCGAGAAATGCCATCACGCTTGATATCCAGCGGGGCGACGTAATCTACATGAATAACATGAGTATTCTGCACGGTAGAGAATCTTATGAGAAGCCCGCAAATGAGAACCAAACTGCGCCGGATACATCGGCCCAGGACAGACATCTTCTCAAATTCTTCTTGAGGGATCCGAAGAGAGCCTGGAAGATGCCACCGGCGTTAGAGAAACTTTGGCATTCAATTTACGGGCCAAATCGGCCTGATGGCTCTCGTGAAGAGGTCTGGGTCTTGGTCAAAGAGAAAGGTGTGCCTGATCGATGGCAAGTGAATGGATAGTCTCTAGTTTTCTGGCGGCTATTATTGAACGGTTTTCAGGATTACTTTGTAACTACTGCACAAGGAAATACCTCGGGACTTCGCATCTCCATTGTTATGAATTGCAAGTTCATTATTTCGACAATTTGATAGGCCGTACACAATTACAAAATAGTATGAATTTCTGCGTTCATCGACTTATCTCATACCCTCCTTGTCATGATCCGCCCTCACGATCAACGTCTGCTCCCCATACCATTACCCAGGTCTTAACCTGAACAGCATCCATCTCGTCCCTGAGCTCCTCATAACCAATCGTCTGAAAGCCTAGTTTGCTATAGAGACCTTTTGCCATCTCACTTGACTCTACCCCGGCTACCAAGCCGGTTGTGCGTGAGCGTTGCAGACCCCATTCAATCAAAGCCGTAGCGATGCCTTTCTGCCGGAACTCGGGTTTTGTAGCTAAGGCACGCAAGTGAAGGCTTTCGCGATATTGCGTCTGCCAGTATTTTTCTTCGATGACGTCTAAAGAAGCGCGAAAATTTGCAATGTGCGAAGGTGATGAATGCCGGTTAATGGACTTTGGGTACAATTTGGCTATGAGCCATGAGTAAGATCGTACTCGAAGATCTGTAAATATCCATCAGCTCAAAGCTTACCCCAAGCGGCCGTGCCTAGCTTGTCCAGTGTCACGCACACGCTAACCAAGTCGACCAGGAATCAGGAATAGTTCCTGGGGGAGATGGGAGTTTATCGGCATAACGGAAGTCCCACTTTGCAAATGCTAGAATGGCTGGCTTAGATGTGGCAACGGGTTGACTGGAGTCTGATGCAAAGTCACGATTATCGTTATCGTTCTCGTCCAACAGTCCCGGCATCTCCTCGGCAACTAAGAATTGTGTTCGCGGGATGTAAAGCCAACTCTCAAAAATCCTATACCACGCAAAATGGCAGTCATCTGGAAACTCTTTTCGATGAGGGAAATTGTAGTTGAAGAGATCATCCGAGTCCAAACCTTCGATTGCAAGTGCAGTGACCTGCTGAATGTCTGATGATTTAGCAGGCCTGATATGATAACGGAAAGAATCAGGCATGTCGCGGGTGCACATTGGGGACAAACTATAAATCTTTGTCAAATTTAGTATCGCACGAAGTTCATCTGCCTGCTGAAATATTGTCGGGTCGGAATGAGGCTCGCTTGGTGCGGCAACAATCCACGGGTGCATTGCCTGTCCTTCGTCGCAGGTGTTATTGGCCGGCTATCCCGGGCTTCAATCACCTTTCGCGGATAGAAGTAGGCATAGAGCGAATTTGCTTTCTTTACAAGAAATCTGATCAACTATCAATTCAGTCGAAGTCATTGTAAGGTGCATGGCAATAAGACCCAGTACTTGTGGAATAAACCAAGAACAGATTCTACCAGAATGTAGTTCCAAGAACGAAGCGTCATTGTCCAAGAGAGAGACCTAGGGATTGTGGGACGACAAGACTGTCTAGTTGCTGTGCAACAACGATGGGATCATTGATAAGTGATCTCATAATTGTATCTCTTCATAACGCGGAGAAAAGGATGTTCCGACACTCTGTTGTGTTTGCACTGAACGATAACCGAACAACCCAAGGCCAAGTTTAAGTCCAACCTCATAGTCAGCCCAGGATAAACAGTTCCCGGCACCACACCATTTCATAGTTACAATCAGTCACATCAGACACTTTTCGAGCAGAAGCTTTTATGTCGGCTGTCGAATAGTCAGCTCGAATCATTGGTAAAGTGTGAGAGGCGATGTCAATGAATGTGATGAACTTACGGAGAACGCGCTTCACTTCCGCAACATAATCTTGACCGCTCTTATCTAGGTTACCTTCTGCGATAGCAGAATCGACAGTGTCTAAACTAAATGGTGCACCGGTGTTCTTGAAGAAGGCATTGTACATAAATAATATGTTCTCCGCAGACCAGATCCATTTATCAATATATTTCTCAGACGTCCTCTTAACGTGAGAGCCGAACTTGTCCTAAATGTGTCAGCTACCATGTAGATTCGCGGCCATACTTAGATAGAAGTGGGACAAACCGTGGATCCAAGGTATTTCTGGAAGGTTTTCTGGATGCCATACACATATTCAAGATTGTTTAAAAGAAGAAATATAGTGAGAAAAACTTCAAACCAATCATTCCGACAACGTCTTCCTGCCTGGATCTTCCGACTAATGGCACTCAGCAGCGAGGCTGTAAGCTCCTTCATGTATTCGATGGCCATTGAATCACATTGATGATCAAGTACAGGTGGTATGGGCACATGGCCGAACAGATGGGACTCGGGATCATCGATGCTAGCCATTCCAAGAAGCTCCAGCCCGGTAAGGGACCGTTCAGTTGAGCATAGCTTGCTGCCCACCCAGACTTGTAAGGCTTGAGTTACTAACGTCGTCTCATTCTTTGACTAAAAAAAATTAGAAGAGTGATAGGAATAAGGTTTAAAATCTGGCTTACAGAGAAATGCAGTGCCATTGCGATAGTCTTCGTTACTACTGGAGTCGATTTAGGTTGGATAGATTCTTTGAAGAACACTTCGCAGTAGTGGCGGAGATTCATCATGAGTTGTTTCTTCACTTCTCCTAAATCTATCGCGGCATAGGCGGGGATCGTGATGGCCCGATTGGCATCACGGCCTCCAACGTGTTTTATTACGATCTCATGTGCGCGTGGCAGGAAATGTCGGCACCGTATCTCGAGCGGCCTACTATTCCAGGATGGTGGGACGACGTGGAATTGTAACGTAACCACCGATGATGTGATCCAAACCATATCCTGAGACACCGGCTGGCTATGGACTGTAGAGGCTATCGTATGTTTAGTTCTTTCATGCTAGAAAGCTTGAGTAATACACATACCCTCACGGAAAAATCCGCAGTCAGACACATTAGGTCGGAAACATATCATAGATGCATCACTACCCGCAGAAGTCGCCTTTTGGAAGCAGTTCTGACATGGGTGGTCGGTACCGCACTATTCCTCTCAGTACCTCCATTCCTACTACGATCAGGCTCACTTACAGGTTTTCTCCACAATTTGCACCGGAAGCAAGCCCCAGAACGCCGTACTGCTTCAACCTCCTGCCTCCGTTCATTCCTAAACGCACGCCTCGGTCTAGCAGTTGCAAATGTGGATAATCGCTGATCGGCACCTACAATTGTGCAAGTAAACGTCGCTAACGCAGTATCTGCTTTCGCAGATGAAGCTTTCTTTCTTATGCCACATTGTTGAGATTTGCGCTGGGCTGGAGCCTTAGCGGTGATAGTCGCTTTGGATCCGACTTCCTTTTTATGGTTAATACCGGCCACAGGGGCCTGATCTATCGGCTTGATTAATCCGGCCTTAGGCTCTTCAGTCTCGTGTGCATGTTCATATGCCGGTTGTACGGAGAACGACGTGGAGGAATGCCCCTGCTGATTCGGATCTAATATTGTATAGAGGAGCTCTGGGTTCAATGTTAAGGCAGGCAGCACCTCTGATGCGTCAGTGGCTAATACACTAATGTTGTGAGACTGCGGTTCCAAAAGCCAGGCTTGATCTGATATACCGCGTGTGAGGAGTCCGTGCGTCAACTCTGCTGATTCGAGACAAGCGGCGTGATTCTGCTCAAGGGTCTGAGCGTTGCCGTCTAAGAAAGCTTCTGCGGATATGTTCGGCCAGAAGTTCTGGCCGCCTGGCCCTTGATTCATGATAAAGGACTCATGAGCTAGATAGGCATCCGCTAAGGGGACATAGGCAAGTGCTGATGATCCCAGGGAAAGATGATCCCACTCTGTGAGGGTCGCTTCGTCACTGATCGTAGCACAGCTTGTAGATTCATTAACAGCATTTGAAAGGAGCCCATCATCAAAACTGTAGTACCCTTGGACGGGTGGAAATGCGAATGTAGCTGGAGGAAACATTTGACCCTCCATTTCTGGTAAAAGGGCCATCCCGTTCCAGGAAAATCCTTGGGCGGTGTCTGTGGCAGTCTGTCTCAATGCTAAGTCGTATTCATCTACATACTGCTTGTCGAGTAAGGGTGGGAAGATGGTCCCAGTAGGCTCGTTCTGATGAGCATTGGTCGCACGGTCGATCTGTTGCACAGTGTCGTTCGACTCGTAATGCTGATTACGCTCCTTTTGGCCAAATGCTAGAACTAACTGAGCCGACATAGTGGAGTGGGGATAGCATGCTAAGGCAAGAGTGGCGGGGTGGGTTCTTAATTAGCTAAAGCGTTCGGTGGCATAACTTTCGCGTTCACCCATGGAGGACGTTTCGGGTTCCGGCAGGTCACCAGATTCGCGTTAGACGTCAGCCTCATTCTTAGCTGTAGCAGCCCTGTTGTAAATCGATTCGCTCAGCAGATGCTTTCGAAAAGGATACTTTGTGCCTCTGCAGGGTTACGAGTAGCCAATACGAGGGGACAGTGGGGGACGATGGGGACGAAGGGCTCTGTCACGAACCACGTTCCAAAGTCTTTCGCCTCACCGTTTCAGTATGAGTCCCGCCTAATTGGGCCTAGCGTAGAAAACGCCCGTGACACCCACTTTGCTAACCAACTTCCACACCAACGCGATTTCTTGAAGCTCTTCTTATTCTATCAACAGAGCATATTTCTATGTGTCAATACTATCGTTAACTCTGGGAGGTCCATATATCCTACCAAATCAACTCTTTGCTCCACAACCAAGGGCCTTCGCTCTGGTATCCGAGCTCCTGTTCCTGTAATCTTGCTATCAAAGCAACATATACATTCGCGCCAAGAACGACAACTGTGTTCCGATACACTTACAGCTCACTTCGGGTTGATAGTGTACTGAAACTAGGCGGATCAGTATGGCCAACCTTTCTCAAGGTCAAGCTTCCGACCTACGGGAAAGTGAGCCGTTGCTGGAGAGCAACGGTTCAGGATCAAGCCGCAATGATGACCGTGCTTTGGAGGATTCAGAAGATATTCCGAGCAAGCACCCTCAAACATCGCGCTTGGCCTTTATCATTGCTCCAGCTTTGCTCTTTGGGTAAGAATTTGCTTAGCCCAAGGGTGTGCTACGGTAGAGTAATGTTTTATATAGCTGCTTCAATACAGCCTTCGACTTGTCGTTCCTGATGACCAATTACATCCGAATCGGTAAATCTAAACCAAATAATTTCTTAAAGGTTCGGTTGGCTCATTTTATTCTAGCGTCGAACTTGAACAGCCTCAAAGATGCTGTATGGATTGTATTAACAGGGTCCATCAGCTTTGCTGCATTCCAGCCACTGGTGAGTACCCTCCACATCAAAAGATAGAAAAATGCATCTCTTTCCACAGCTACGATTAGGCACCCTACTACAGATCTCATGTGGCCTGGGCCATAAGACATCAAAGAAGTTTTCATAGTTCTACTTACTATCATTCCCAACTGTATGAATAATTCCGATATCATTCTGTTCAATGATGGCCGGACAATTGTCCTCCACACAGACCACAAGCCAATCATTAAGCACAATGAAATGATATGGCACAGCTCATTGAACTTGCGTGCTAAAGTCACATTAGTACGGTCACTTCTCCAATTTGTACGGACGAGAGCATGCCATCTTATTTGCTTTTTCCGCCTATGGCCTTGGAGTATTGCTGTGGTGTGTTAAATCTCGCTGCATCTGTCTTGGCAACACAAACACAGTTTCTGACAAAGGCCGGATAGCGGATTCAGCGTCAGACTCTGGCAACTGTCATTCTCGAGAATAATAGTAAACTTAGGGTCATCGGGCACATCACTCCTGACGATAGTTATTATTAACGGTCAGTCACCGGACGTGTACTTTGACCTTCCCACCGCTGATTGCTCAAAGATCTCGTTTCCTTAACTGACATTGCCTTGTGGCAAAGCGCTGTCACCTGTGTCGAGACTGTAGCCCTCATGGCAGGTGGGCCGCTGGGATCGACCATCTCGAAAGCCCTGAATTGGCACTGGTTCGCAATTTCCTGCTGCCGCAACCCCTAGAAAACTGACGGTACTGCAGGGTCTTCCTATTTGAAGTCATCTCAATCGCAGTTGCAACGGTGTTCCTCTACTTCTCTTTCCGCCTTGTCCGCAATCGTCCCAACGGAGCAGGAGCACCAGGTTTGCCCGCCGCGATTCACCCAACACCTTCCCAGCTCGACTTAACTGGGGGGATATTCCTTGTTGCGTGCATTGCGGTGCCTCTCTTCGCGCTTACTCTCGGGGACAACGTTATGCCATGGAACCATCCCGCAGAAATAACCCTCCTAGTTGCAGCGCCGCTCTTAATCGGAGCTTTCATCTACTTTGAGACAAAGTTTCCAAAACGGCCCATCATTCCTGTCAAGCATCTTAAAGATCTCTCTGTGGTCAAGGTTTTAGTCTGTGTCTTCGGGGTCGTTTTCTCCTTCAACGCGGTATGAGACAGAAGCGTACTATGCTTGCTAGAAAAATTGAGCTCAGCTAATGCCTACAAACCTAGATTTTGTTCAACCTTCCTCTGTACATCGAGATACGAGCATTTGATGGGTCCGCGTTCCATGATTGGGCTCTTACCTGCGTTTATCTCGGTCAACCGGCGGGTGCAGTCTTTGGGGGATGGGTCATTAGAAAGAGACGCCAGGTCAAGGATTTAATGATCATCAATGCAGCTTTTACGGAACTTTTGTACATCTTGTATGCTACAGGGGCGATGAGTAAGACTATTCTCGTGATACGAATCTAACCAGTCACTAATACTATGAGGATCAGAACCAGAACTTGTCGGCTACTCACCATTTTTGGTAGCTTTAGGATTTTGCACAGGGGTGTGGCAGAGCTGTTTGTTGGTTGCGCTCCTTGCAGTCATCGAAAGAAAATGTGATCGCATGAACCAAACCTCTTCGAAACCTAGTGCTTACAGCTTTTCTAGACCAGCCACAGATGATTGCCATATATGATCTTACGCTTACTCTTGGGGGTGACCTTGTGATCGCCATCTCTTCATCGATGGCACGATCCCTATTCAAGGCCAAGACCCGGCATCAGTTGGGGGAATCACCCGATACAGAAAAGGTCTGTAGCATTTCCTATTCACTCTCGAGGTAAGATCTAATAGACATCAGATTATTCATGAAGCGCTGCAAAATCTAGGGAACCTGCGAGAGTACAGTTTGGAGGTCCAGGAGATCGTCCTCAAATGCTTCGAGTCCGCTGTTCGAAGCACGTTCGGTGAGTCTCTATTTAGTTCGGATGTCATTGTGGAAACTAACGGACATAGTGCTCCCGTGTGTGATGATGGGTCTAGTACTGTTGGCGGTAGCATCAATGGAAAGGGTAGATTCCGCACTGGAGAGCCATACACCAACACGTAGGGAGGACGATTGAAATTAATAGCACTAGGCACATGCCCTGTGGCTCTCAACATCTATGCTCTAGGTCTCAGGCATGAGAGGACTGGCTGTGAGACCGATTAAACAATTGGCTAAATTGAATACCTGGTCTCTGGCTTGATTAGTTGAACATTTAAAAAGATGCTTGCGACTCGTTTATGTTTGTCTGTCAATTTGTTTACTTGTATTGGACCATCCTTGGACCGTCCTTGATAGAATGCGTCTGACATTCTGGTGTTTGGAAAATGAACCTTGACGCTCTGCTGCATCTAAGCGAAAGAGTGGATTGCAGAGTCTGTGCGCGACGGTTAAAGGTACCATCCTAGAGAGTCTGAATATCCGAGGGCGAATCTCGTCTTTCTCACGTCAAAGTGCCCATGCACCTTCGATAACAGTGCAAAATAGCGCAGCCTATATCAATATTTGACCGCAAAGGGTAACCGGTGTGCGAGGAGAGGCGAGGAGAGGCATGAGAGGCGAGTCGTGGCGAGCAAAGTGTGATTTGCGTGTGCAGGTGCACAGGCCAAGTCCGAATAAGGTAACCGGTGGGAGTTGAATTCGATTTTGTGAGTCTTGGCTTTTTGATCTTCGGGCCGCAGCAACACGCATAAGAAGGGCTTACGATGGCAGGCTTGCCGTGAACAAAGCTTGTTCGTCGTTCGTCGCCTCGGTTTTCCGTAGGCCCCCAAAATCCCCCAACTGAAATCATTCCCGGGCCCCAGGTGGTGTGGCTTCTTTTGATACCTAGGTAGTCCAACTTTCACGCATTTTCCAAAAGGCGAGTGATCTGCCGCCGAAAATTCACATGGCACGTCCGGAGTTGTTCATTCACTCGATGAAGTAATGCTAGAGATTTTATCCCTTCTAACCATCTAGAGGAACCATATGCGGCCGTCGCGTGTTGCACGCTTCGAACGCCCTGCTCTGAAATCTAACTAGACCTATAGGAAAACATCGAATCTAAGCTTTAAACAGCCTTAACAGTCTTATCAGCCTTGCAGCCTTAACGGCCATCCATTGGGGTCCGGGCATCGAGAAACGCCCGCTAGCATCAGCCCGTTTTGCAAATATGCACATTCGCTTGGCAACACCCCGAGACCTGCACCGTCTGGCAGAGATCACAGTCACTAGCCTGGAAGACGATCCCACCTTCCCCTACATGTGGCGCTATCGGCACGAATACCCCGAAGACAACTTTTTCTGGTGGCAGCTCCAGCTTACCGATGACCTCTGCAACAAGAAGTACACTTTTCTTGTCACAGTCACCGATAACGATGACGACTTTGCCCAAGACGTCCCAACCGACACCATCGTAGCGTGGGCCATATGGGAACGGCTTGGGAATTCGGCCGCTGCCAGGGCCCGATGGGCGCGCAAGAATACCTGGCACAATGCTTTTGACAGTAAGCATCCTGTGCAGCTGTGCTCACGAGCGGATACCCTGCAATTATCCTGCGTAATCTTCCATTCCATGCCATGTACCTCTGGCTAAGCAACCCGCTAGTTCTTGTAATCAAAGCAACAGCCTGGTCTATCTCAAAACGATACTCTCGCCGCGATGCCGACCCGGCACGCGTCGGAGCCTTCATAGAGGAAGAAGCCCGCGTCCGCGCGACCTTCTTCACTCCGGACTATCCCGAAATGTGGTACATGCAACTTCTAGTCACCCATCGAGATTTCCGGCGCCACGGTGCTGCCTCACGGCTCGTAGCATGGGGCACCGCCGAGGCGGACTCTGAGGGCATCCACTGCGGGACCGAGAGTAGTCCTATGGGTGAGCCAGTTTACAAGTCTTTCGGGTTTCGGGAGATTGGGAGAATGACGGTGCAGGTCGAGGGTGACCAGGAGACATTGGACTTTCCGGTTATGTTACGAGCACCTAGAACTAAGGCTGCGAGAGACGAGAAGATGAGCTGATAGGGGTCCATACTGTTACCAAGGTTTGCACAATAAGCGGATGATGGTAAATTAAACAATTGGAGATGAAGTACAGCCTTATAATTTAAAACGGAAACCCTACAGAAACCTTCAAACCCACGTGGACAGTTTGGCACCACAATCAATACTACAATCAACACAACTCAGCCAACACATAAGTAGTAAGTCAAGAGTTTTACTTCAATTTATGCTCTTTCGCCCAGTAGTTGGGGTTTAGTGAGCATTGGAGCTCGCTCCACGTCACCTCGTGTGGCTCTTCGCTCAACCAGCGCGACATCGGATCATAACGGTCCTCAATACCTTGAAAGGCCTGAATAGACCCAGGAGCTTCAGCCTCAATAGTCGAATCCCAGCTGGCCATCGATAATTCCGGGGTGATCATTTGACTTGCTTTGGTTCTTGTCGCAGGATTAAAAGCGGAGTGGCTTGCTTGACGTTGGCCGTCTTCGTTTGAGTTCAATGTGGTATTTAGTAGGTCGGCGAGGATATTTATTTGGTCGTGTTGGTCATTTTTAGTACCGGCTGTATTTTCAGCCTGCATCCTATTTTGCCTGCACATAACAATCACTTACGCTTTTGAAAGCCCCACGTTTCATAGTTGTTCCTACCAGCGCCAATGATGGGGTAGCTGTGAGGTTCCCGCATCGCTCTTTGAAACTCGTTTCTGCCAAATCTGTTCTCCGCTAAAGCGCTATAGGGTTCTTCCTTGAGGGGTATCGGCTCAGTTTTCGAATCATCCGACCAGCAACAAGGATAAGACTGCGGTTATAGTCAGTAGGAGTCTTTGGTTACACGGGGAATATTTCAACAAACCCTTTGGTCGACAAGTTGACATTTGATATTGTCACAGTCAATAGATATACATCTGTCTTGCTTCTGCTCAACCCTCATCTCGGGGGCTTGTAGTTCGGACCGCCTTCGCATAACTTCTCTTCCTCGGTTAGCTGGACTTAAGACTCAATGACTAGCCTGCGGAGTTCGTGCCGGCGCTGAGTGGTAATCTGCAGGGAGCAGGTTGGTGGAAGAGATGGATGTCCTCCCAGTTATAGATAAACTATTAGGAAGATATAAAATCCCACGGCTTCAGAGGCGACCGGTATAGCCATAGCCGCCGTAGTTTTAAAAGTCGGTTCTGGGCAGTGCCAGAAGCCACAAAAAAGGTCATTGACATGTTTTCCGCTTTGTGTCTGGATAATCAGATCTGCCTCACTCTTTATGTGGTTCTTGAGGCGATTTGTGCTTTTGAAGCTAACTATGGTGCGATAGAACAGAGTCTTCTCCACCGGCTACTGTATTCGGAAGGGGGCGCAATCAAGATGGCTTAGGGAGCTCGTATCAGGCACACATTCAGGCACATGGCAGGTACTTTTTATTGTCCCTTGAAACCCTTGTTGGTAATCAAGTCCCTATGAAATAGCTCTTGAAAATGTAGAGAAGTCGTTTCGCTGCTCATACACCGGTTACCATTTTGAGCTCTCGCTTAAATATATTAATGACCAATCAAAGAATGATGTTCAAAAGCCTAACACGTGATAACTACTAAAGCAATAGGTACAAATACGTAATTTTGGACATTCAGACCCCTAGGAGTGGTGCATTCGCAAGGTTGTTTTTTCCATTGGTAGAGAGATTGTCTAATGGTATTTCGATCCTCAAATCTCCAGAGCTATTTTTTTCTCAATGCCAATCCACCTAACCAGATAGCACCCAATCGATTTCCTCATTGAGTAATTTACGGAGGTACTGTTTGTAAAGCGTCGGCTGAACTTTCTCTGCTACTAGGACCGTTCCTTACGGGGAAAGAATGATGGGAAAGTGGTCTAGCCAAGTAGAATCACTGTTGCCCATTTATAATGTTGACCGGAAATACTAGGTCAGAAACTCGTGTCGATTGATCTATGAAGAAAAAGAGACTATATATACATGAGGTAGGTGCAGGCAACAAATGGGGGTAGGTGACAGGGTGATAGGCAGCAGGGTGGTAGGCAGTCCGATTTTAGTCGACATATAAATTCCTGTAGTTTCCCAGCCAGTCCTTCCGCCCAACTTAAATACGGCGAATGGCTAGCAGAGCAGTAATACGTGGCGAACTGGTTTCCGCTCTTCTGGCTTTGTGCTGCAGTCATCCCTTCCTGGTACTGCCTAGGAATTATGTAAGCTTTGCAGTGTGTGGGAATTGAACGAGCAACTTGATTGTAAATCTATGGAAATCAAGTGGTATCCCTTGACACGTTGGCGTCCTCGTCTGGGCGCCAAGCCTAGGAACAACGTGTCCAGGTGTACGCAACACCATATAGAAATTGTAAATAGCTATTTATTTTCAACAATTCGATACCGCACAATGCCGCATAAATTTTCAAATAATATTAAATTGCTCCAGCTGGGTGTAGTCTCTGGCACGGGCAGCCAATTCGGAGCCTCTAATTGGCTAAGCCCTTATCGATAGCTGAGGACGTAAATCAACGTGTCAAGGGATAGTTGGGAGTAGGCGATAGTGTTTCCTTATAGTTGTAACTGGGCTATAGGTATAGTAAAGAGGAGAGTCTAGTTATCGGTCTATCCTATATACTACTTTTAGATTTTAGAGTTAATATAGAGCTACTCTAGCGTTATTTTTAGCAAGTACTAAAATCTTATACCTTTCGAAATCTTAACAATTTGTAGTTCTTTTTAAGGGGGGTTTAATATTAAGCTGTCGTTTAATAAGAGACCGTTAGCATTAGACAGGAGCTCAGCGACTTATAATCCATTTTAAGAGGCATTTAATATTAAGCTGTCCTTTAATAGAGGATCGTTAGCATTAAACGGAAACTTAGTTATTCGTAGTCCATTTTAAGAGAGGTTTAATATTAAGCCGTCATTTAATAAGGGACCGTTAATATTAAACGGAAGCTTAGCAGCTTATAATTCTTTTTAAGAAGGATTAAATGCTGAATAATTGTTTAAGATAAGAGATTTTAAAGCCTGCTTTGTTTTTAGAGGTAATATCTAAACTAAGGAAGCAATAAGATCTTTAAACTTATAAAAGAGTTAGCGAATTTATATAAAGGACACTTAACTAAAGTACCTCTTTGTCCTTTACAGCCTCATCAAATGACAAATACGTAAATTTTTAGAATTTAGGCCTACTAAGGTCAGCGCCTATTGTTAAAGGCCGTTAATATAAGTATAGAAAGGTTATTAGGAAATGAATGTGTCCAGGGGAAGCTTATACCTTAAGGTCGTTTAGAGGGCGCCACTAAGAGCGCTAATGTAGCTATAGCTATATTAGTGTTCTTAGTAGTATAACCTATAGCCACCATCTAATTCAATAATATAGCCCCTCCTCTTAAACAGGAAGGAATATTTATAGCCTCCTTATATAGGCGCTTTTTACATAAATAATAAAAAAAAAATGACGGCACTAACGTACTAATACTACTATAGAGAGGCTAGATTTTTAACGCCTTATTAAACTTTTAGAAATAGACTTATAGCGGAAGCCAATATATGACTCTATAAAACCCCCAAGCTATAACGATTTTTTTATTAAAGATCCTACCGGTAGGCCTAGCCCAAGTCTTAGTGTTATCTTTATAGCCTTTATAAACGATCCCTAAAAACAAATAGAGTTATTATTTAAAGGCCAAAAGCTGTAAGCTATAGGTGTACCCTCTCTTAAATAGGCATATTGACACTTCTATATAAATTTAGCGGCAGCTTAGCGTGCGATAAATCCTAATCTTTCTTTGGCTTTACGGCATAAAGCGCTCCCCAAGAAGAAAGAAGTAATTACTATAGTAATACCCCTTTATTAGGGAGCTGACGTTGGCTTTTAGGGGAGGGTAGTTATTGAGAAATCCTTAAATATATCCAATCTTAAATATTATAGCATAGGGAGGACGGACGCTTAGTAGTATATAAAGCAATTACGCCTGGCGATTAAAGACGCACATTAATTACACAATTGCCCCGTTGCCTTAAGGCCTCACCGATTTTCTTTACCTTATATTCCTTGTAGATGCGCTCTACTCTAATGTAATTAGGTAAGCTGTGGTCTTATTTACCTTATTTCTACACCACTTAGACTAATAGGACTTGTTTATTAAGATAGACTCTACCTATTCCTTTAATACTACCGCAATTATACTTTCCTTCGCTATTACTGCTACTATGGCTTACGTACTTATAATAGGTTTTAGCATTTATATCCTTTTTCGGAAATATATACCCTTCTATAGCTCTACTAAGGTTTTTATAGTTATTGCTTATAGGGTATATATTACTTTTATAGTTTCGGCATTTATATTTTTAAAAATCGCCTAAAAGTAGGACGGGACTAGACAGAAGTTCGAAAATGTTTCCCTAGTAGTAATAGATTGCGCGCTAGAAATAGTAATATTTTTGCTTATAAGTGCAGTGCCTAACCTCCTTCTCTATAGCTAATATTGTTCGCAAATCCTAAAAACTACCATATTACTTAATATTAGCGTAGCAAAAACGTCTAGGTCAGCTATCTCTTATAAGGTTTTAGCCGGCTAGTCGTTTCTTACCATAGTAGAGGTAGTTTTAACATTATTTTCGGCATTTATATAAGTAAAAAGTTTTAACTTTAGACTCTAAACGCTAAATTTATTAAAGTGGAACTCTTAGGATAAAAGTTGGAGTACGCTGCTTAATATATAGCATTCTTATTATAAAGTAAATTTACCTAATTTACTTCCTAACCTAGGAACGCTAGAAGTATTTACTTCACTTAATAAGCAGAGGATTAGAATCTGGGGCTAGATATAAGTCATCTTACTATTTCTTATAAGTATTACGATTATTATATCTCTAGTCCTCCTACTAAAACTTCTAAAGGATAGCTTGGCTATATACTAAGTACTTTTTTTTAGCTACTCTTATTTAAATCGCTAACAGTTATAGGGCAATTTTTGCTTCGTGTCTGTCTTTAACCTTCGCTTCTTACCTTTTGGAGTATAGGCTGGATATATTTTATCTTATTTTAGGCTAGGCTAATTAGCTAATAACCTAAGCCTAAGAATAACTTATAAATAATCTACTATTTAGGTATAAATACATTGACGGAAATAGAGATAAACGGATAGGGTTTTACGCTAACAACTCCATATCTTACAGTCTATAAATAAATCTATCTCCTTATCCATCGTCACTAAAACACTAGAATAAAATCTTGGCCTAGAAAGAGCATATAAATCTCCCTTATTATCTCTTAAGAAGTTAAAGAATATAAGCCATTCTATAGCTCTATTATATACTTCTAACCTATAAACCTAATAAAGGAAAATTGCAACTAGCTTATATCTAGGGCATCACCATATAACCGGAGATAGTGAAGGTGGATTTCGCCTCTATATTATTAATAGATCGCAGTGTTACCGGCGCAATATTAATAGAAATTTCGAGCATAATTTATACACCCTACTAGCAGACTAAATTTCCGCATGCAATTATTACATCCTTTAGGGAGACTAGTTAGAAAAACTAAAAACTTAGAAATAGAGGTAGGTTATAATATTACTTATAGGTATATAACTTATTAGCGGGTGGAAAATAGGAGACGGTTAACAATCTGCATCTTAACTAAATGTTAGAGACTTAACTCTACGCTTATCTATAGTTATTATAAAATTTTCCTAGTTCTATACACATAACTTTATTAACACGCTAAATTTGTAAAAATCTAGCAAATTCTTAAAGTATACAGCTCCTAAGCGCAGTATAAATCCTTTACGTAGTCTTAAAATCAATCTAGTAAAGACTCTAAAAGCAGTTATTATACAATGCGTATACTACGGGAATTACCCTACTATAGACTTTAAGACAAACGGTTATAAACTGTGCACATTTATAGCTAGCTACCTTAATTTAGATAAACACGTTTAATTAAGGAGTTAACCGTAATATAGACTATAAATACTAACTTAAATATAACATTCCTTCTTCTATATCTACCTCTTACCTAATACCATAGGTTATAGGCCAAGAAATGGTAAGTGCAAGCCCATTCCCCCCTATTAGTCTCTATTAGGACCTTATCTAACAGATCTACAGGAGATCTTAATAATAAACAATATAAGCCTCTTTTATAACCCCCCTATACCTAATAAGCCTTCGGCGTAATTATTTAACACTAATAGTGCTTTATAGAGAGCTAGTAGGGTTCTTCCTTATATTAACCTTAATTTCTCTTCCTCTCTAAATTAAAACAGATTTCGTTATATAGGCAAATTATTTATTTATATCTCCTAATTTTCTAGACAAGTTAATACCTTTAATACTAGCTATTTACGGGACTAATTCTAATGCCAAGGGTTTAATGCGGATTTAAGGGTTACTAGAAGACTACGTCGACTTCTAGTAACCTCTATCGCTATAAAAGAAACGACTACGGAATACGCGGCAGCCGCAAGTTTTATCTCTACCTATATTCAAAATATAAGAAATCTTAAAAGGGCAATAGATTCACTAAGAAGAACAAATTGAGAGACTATATACAAAACCCGTATTGGGCCCCAAACTATATTGCGGCGCCTCTTTAAACAAACCTAGATTTAGTAGAGTCGAGTTTTAATTCTTAACTGGCGACGTGTACTCCGGTATAGCCGTTTAAATATAATAGTTAATATATCCTTAGTATACTTCAGTTACTAATACATATTAAATATTAATTAGTTAGTAGAATACCCGCCTAGCCCTCCACCTAGTAGTCCCGATGTTTATATTCTAATAACGCCTTCTAATACTACCCCTTCCCAATAGGGACACTTTCTTTAACTAAGTTTATTTACAGGTATGTCTGTAACCTTCCTTAGTTTACTAATATATATAAATTGCTAATTACATATAATTTAAAATATAGGCCCGATTTCCTATTTACCCCGCCCCCTACTCCCCCCCTTATAGCTTTGGCCGGTATTCCTTCTCCTACTAACTAAGCGCAATTATATATTAGAAGGCATTTATAGTCCTTTGTGGCAGTTACTAAATATTTTATAAATCCCTAGTTTAAATAAGCCAATATAGGAACTAAGACTAAAGCAAGAAGTTAAACAAATCCGGCTAATAGGCCACTAAGACGTTAACACCGCTACTATTAGATCCCCCCTAGAGTAGACTATCTCTTTTACTGCCTATATTGGCCTAAATGCAAGTACGGGCCTACTCCAGATAAGAGAAAGTTTAAATAAGTATAGAGCTACCCTTATTAGTAGTTTGTCTAATTTAATATTAAAAGAGTATATAGACCAGTATATAAGAGCCTTTAAATACAGGCATCTAAAATATATACAGTTATTTAGGTACGCTAGTAGTTGCACAAAATACAAAATTATAATTTATCCTATGCACAGCGGCCTATATATAGATTCCTACCTACCCCCGATCAGCAGACGACCGGTAAAAGGGCTTATAGCTACAAAAAGTTTAGGCGGATATATTAGTGTTATATATTAGAATACGGCAGCCTATACTACTTATATTATATAAAACCATTTCTAGGATAAACTAAATAGTTTAGGTTTTAAAGGGTAGTGTACAATAGTACCAGTCCTAGAAATAGTAGAATTTAATACTAAGTAAATCGAATTTAAGGATTTAAACCAGTTTTATCCTATAGCGCCTCTATAGAATCTAATAAGGCGGGATCCTAATTCTTAGTTAGCGACAAATGATTTAGTACGGCCCTACGAATATACCTTAAGTAATAATTCCATTATGGCCGGTATGTCTACAACCATTATACACTTACTAAGGTAGCTAGTATTAATAATATATAAGTTAGTAGATCCGCATAACTATACTACCCTTAGTAAACCTATATAGTTACCTACTTCTAATACCTTATATAATGAAAAGCAAGTACTATTAAGCCGCGATTTACAGACTTTATTAATAATTAACGGCCTTAGTGTACTAGGGATCTTTCTAAACCTTAAGCGGTTAACTCTAGAGCTAAAGGAGTCTAAAGAATTGCAGGATATAGTCCTTTAGTTAGCTACCCCTTTATTATTAAATATACCAAGCTATCTAAACACACAGTTAAAGATTATTTAAGCTCATCTACTTTAACCACCTATATATTAAGATATAAAAAAGCAAGATATAAAGCAAGATATATAAGAATATAGAGAGAAGCATAATGGCGACTAAGAATATATTAAACCTCCTAATACTATTGCTAGCTTAGTACGTCTATCCCCTTCCTAGCATACCTAGTGCTATCCACTAACACCTATATATAGATAATAGCGCCGCCTAGTAGTACGAACTTCGGCCTATAGGGTAATATAATTACAGGCACTTATAATACATGGCCTATTATAGAAGTTCCCCAAATGATTAATAGGATGGCAAATTATCTATCTTAGACTTTAAATAATCCTAAGGTCTACCTACGCGCATTAATAGCCCCAATACCGCCTACCTTTTCTTAACCGTTTACTTCTATGCACTTGGCCAGAATAGAAAGTGTAGATAATAGCCCTAAGGATTGCTTAATTAAAGATTCTAGTAATAACAATATAAATCTAGGGTGGGACTTCTTAGCTTCGGCACTTATAGAGATAATAGATAATAATAGCGCGTAGCAGCCTCTAATATACGGAACTTTTACTAATTTAGAGGAGACACTGTAATAATCTTTTAATTTAGGTTATCTATTAACACTAATGCTAAAGATAAACGATAGATATATTGGAGAGACCTAAAGCAAGGTTTAAAAGTCCTATACAGCATATCTAAAGTTAGCAAAGCATTAATTACTTTAGAATAAGACCCTTTAGATAGCTAGCCCTTTATCCTTAGAAATATTTAGCAATTTACTTACCTAGTTAGGTACAATAACTAGGCAGATAAAACCATGGCAAATCCTCCTAGTAACTCCTAATAGTTCTTTGGAAATATATAAAGGCTATTTATTTGTACCTCTTATATAGTAGGAAAAGACCTCTCCTACGGACAGCGACAACACCCCTATTTTGTTACGGCCCTGATGCGTAACTTGGATAGGGGGCTTAGTTAGGGTTCGGCTAAAGGCTTGGCTCCCCCTTGTATATAGTCGTGTCCTCACCGCCATCTTCTTCTTCTCCTCATCTTGATATCCGGGTCAATAGACTACCAATTATACAGGCTTGCATACGTTCTAAACGGCGCTCGTGCCTCGATTGACTGAGTCGCTGTGACATATTTTGGAACCGTCTACACCAGATCTATAAATAAATTGTGATATCTGTGATAAGAGCTACGCTAATAGGACAAAAATGCTTCGACATAGACGATCTTATAAATTCGGCTTTATATTACAACTCTTTTTTATTTCTAATATATCTAGATATATTAAATTTAAAATATAACTGCTAAAAATGCAATAAAAACTTTCTATAAGCGGATACTTATACTAAGCATCTAAGAGTTTATATAAATAGAGCCCTTAAATTCCTAGAAGCACCTAATAGAGACTTACGCAGTTAGAAAGCCTATTCTAATTGCTAGGCTTTTAAAGTAAGATATAATAGGAGACACGCTTATTATATAAGAAAGAGGTAGTCTGGTAGTACGGCGGCAGCTAGGAGGATAATATAATGGCGGTGTTTGTTATTAGTCGTTTAAATAGTTAAGGATTTTAATTATAGAGTGTTGACCTAAATCGAATTCCCTTACCACTATCGTACTACTATCTAATAACCTAGTAGCGTAGTCTACACTAATTTTAGGCGACTTTACATATTCGGTCCTTATATTAACCTACCTTATTATAGGTATTATAGGTTCTGGCTATTAGGGAACACATCTAACTACTTTATAACGGCCTTCTACTATAATAATCTAGGTGCTAGGTCGCCAGAGAAACGCTTAAAATTCGCGGTTATATTTAACCTAGGAAATCAATATATATACACTGCCATCCCCCTAAAGCCGCGGTTGTTAATCTCCCCAAGCCTTCCCCCCTAGGGGGGCGCTCTAAATAGGGATTAGTATTACTCGGAGGCATATCTTAAGAATGTTATTAGTATACAGTTTTGCGTTAATAAACATTAGCTTTACTAGCCTTATATTAGCATTCTAGTTCACTATAGCCAGCAGAGTAAGGTCCTAGGCTAGTGGCGATTTAATTAAATAGTAAGCGAGATGTTTTAGAAACATTTATACATTTATTACCGTAGGGCTTTTAGGGAGTCTAAGTTGTATATTAAGGAAGTTCGTTTTAATAGGGACTAGAATAGAATAACTGGCAGAGGTAATTAGGACATAGTAGAAATGCGTAGCAAGCTTATATAGTGGTTCAGCCTTAAAGCTTCTATAATTATTATTCCAGATAATATAGTATAAAAGCATTATATTATTATAAATGGATCAAAATCGTCTCTAGAAATGATTAAAGCTAACAGTCTGCTTAGAAATAACTATAGTGACCATTACTAGCAAAAAATAGTATTTTAACATCACAATAGTATAAAAAGTACTACGATTTTAAAATAGTATGTTATAGACCTTTTTAACTTCCAAAATCTATTCTACGCGGCAGCACCGTCGTTTAATTTCACAGAAGGAACCGTTTGAGCGCTACTATATAAACCTATAGCGAGTATATAGACATCTCTTTAAAGCAACAGAAATCTACCACACTAGTTAGCACTACATTACCTACTATTATTGCCTCTACCTCCACCTTCTATGTATTTTATTTATAGGCAAGGCCTTTACCTAAAAGTTAGTATATAAAGGAAGTTAAATACCGCTATATTATATGCAGCGCCACAATAGTTATAAAGGACTTCCGCTTTATACCAGTAAGGGTCTCCTTCTTCTATAAATTTTACTATTACGTACACTATTTAGTCCTATAGGTAGACTATAAGTCTATTAACCTTTATCCTAGTTAGTCTAATTTCCTACAAGTAATACTAATCTTAAAGGTGAATAATATATAGTGGAACTTGGCATTAAATACAGTTTATTCTATAATAGTTAAGCAAATAGTCTCCATAATAGGTATAGTCCTAACAATTTACTCTTTATATTTCGTCTCTAAAGCTATATTTCTTCTTATATAAAGCATATAAATCTTCAAATTTTATCTAGTTTAACGGATAGGCACTATAACTACTAAGTGCCACAGCATCTATCTGCTTTCTTCCGTTATAGACAGCTTTGCCATTAAGACTGCAAATAGCTTTGTCTTTGCTTTCCCCGTCCATATTATTAAATATTCTTATATAAACTGTTTTTATAAGCGCGAATATCAATAGTGCTCGCTGTTGGTTATTAATATATTTAAGAATTTCAATTATAGAGTTAATTTCCTTATAGTATTTTGTAAGGACGTCCTAGCTTAGTAGTAGTCTATATAGGGAAGTAATCTCAAAAGTGCTTATTTGTCTATGCTCTTAAATAATTTCTCGCAATTATTATGTTGTATTTTTTTAGAGGAAAGCTTGGCAGATATACGAATTTATTAACTGGCTTATATATTGCTAATACATCGCAATACGCGTATTATGGTCGCCATTAATAAAACAGTTTACTTTATTTATATTAATAGATATATTAGGCCGAAGAAGTATATCGTCATCCTAAAATAAAAACATCTTTAAATAATAGAGTTAATAGGTATTCACAATGAAGAACTAGCTTTAACCTTTTTATAGTAAGATTTACGGCGCTTAATAAAGTAGGTTTATAGGGGGTGATTTTAGTAAGGGGGTTACCTTCTTAAGGGATAACCTTTTAGTAGAACTAATTACTAGATCTTATCTACCTCGCTAGTTTATCTAATTATTAAAAGTATATTTTACACCTAAGCTAAAAGCAATTAGTTAAGTTACTAAATATAAAATACTAAAATATCATTCTTTCTTTAATGCCGACGCCAGATTACGGCTAGTAAAAATACCCTATTACCTTCTCCAAATCTTCTAACCTTTACTTTAGTGTTTTAGTTAGTAGCTTCCTGCTTCTTCTAAAGCTGCTACTCCCACTTCTCCCCTCTATACTTCTCCTTAAATAGTTTCTTAGCTTATTTAAGTAGATCTTCTCTAAGATTATCCTCTAATACCACTAATAACGCCTATCTAACAGTGTATTATATAAATCCATCCCCTGCAATATAAAGAGCCTTAATATACTTAACTATATAATCGTTATCCTCTCTATAATGTAGATATCTCCCTATCTTCTAAAGCCGCTTCTCCCGTTATAAGTCCTACTCCTTTTTTTTAAACTTCGTCTTAAATAAGCCCTCGAACTAGCTATAATACTCTTCTCCTACTAGACTATCCGTTGGTACCTCTAATAACATCTATTTTACAGTAGATAGCATAAACCCGCTATCTATAAGCTAAATAGCTTTAATATACTTAACTATGTAATCCTTATTTTTTTTAGTTAGGTGGATATGCATAAAGGAGTATTTTCTCTTCATAATTCAATAACGGTAATTGCCCTGTTTTCTTTACCTTTTTAGCCTTTACCTTTTTGGCCTTTACCATTTCCCCCCTTAAGCTTTTGCGTCGCTTAGCGGATTAGCCATCTTTAGGAGGCGCAGAAGAATTAATAGATAAGGCAGACCGTTTCTAAGCAGGAGTATTCTAAGGTGGAGCATTAATGCTAGATAGTAGAGCGTATTAACTTTGCTATTTTAATAATAGTTAATAGATAGGGTCTAGTCTATTAGCGTTCTTAGCCGGACTATACTTATAACGGCTTATATAAATGCTTTTAAACCAAAGCTTATAGAATGCTATCTTACAAAAATACTAAGCTAAAGAAAAGGAAAAGGGGTCGCTAGGACCGATGTAAACAAATATATAGGGTAAGCCGCTAAGGCGCTAGCTTTGGGCGGGCTAATCATAGGTCGGCAGAATATGGTAGAATTTGGCAGGTAACGTGTAATAGCGCTATTATAATACTTACTAATAGCATTTTTTAAGGAAACACATTAGATAGACCAGGATGGTTTTAGGACTATTTTTAGCATACCTTAATAAGCTCCTTAAGAACACACTCTTTTTATACTTGCATTACCCCCTATAGGATTACTACTAATATAATACTCTATAGCTAAATCACTTTGGGTAGGTATTTGCTCTAAATACTAGTCACCATTTTATCCTAAATTAACTTCCTTACTACGAAGGTATTTGCTATAAACGTTATTAGTATCTTCCTTAGTCGGACTTAGTATGCAAAAATCGCTAACCCTCGCCGCAGATTCGTCCTGTAGTTTTTCTCTAGGAAGTTTATTAAGTAAGTTAGAACGCCTAGGTTTAATTATATAGGTGTAGGTATAGGTGCAGTCTAGTCCATTCTATAGCCCACTTTCTTACTCCTAGAGAATATTTTCATTCTAATTACTTATATGGTCGCTAGCGTTACTAGAGCTAGAGCTACTTCTATATATTATTTCGGGGCAATTAGGGACTAACTCCTTACCCTAAACGCCCGTGTCGTTTATAATTCTTTTAGAGGTGCCTTAATTGGAATTTTTAGAGGGTATTAAAGAGTATTTTAAGTCTAAAATGATTTTGGCTAGCTACTTATCTACTTTCTCTGGCCGCTTATATGCCTTTTTAAAACCAAGTTAATTATAGGGTACTCCGTTAGTACGGTTATAAATAATATAGTTTTAGTTGTTAAGGCTCTGGCTGCTATTAATACTATTAGTAGGTCCTAGGTAGGCACCCGGGCAACTAGCTATAATATTACTTAAAAGACTAGAAATAGAAGTACAGCTAGTTTAGCCGTTAAGAGTATTAGGCTTAAGACTTTGGGCGCCGTAATAGGGTGGACCGTTATATAGTTTTCCAGTATCTAGCACAAGTGGTTTATTTATAGTATAGTGTAAGCAATTTTCCTAAGCCGATTACGACGAAATTTCAAAACGTAGTATATTTACCTTTACTATTAACCAATATTCTAGTCCTAGCTCTAGTTCCGACTCTAGCTCTATATTTATTTTAGAGAACACCGTCCCCCTAGCCCCTATTGCCGGCTAGCTGCTTAGTGGCCGTACGCCTAGGGCTAGGACTGGCTATTAATACGCTTCTCTAATGTTTCCTAGAAATAAGGTCTTCTACCTTTAAAAGAAAGTCATTATTATTATTATTGCCGTTACCATTATCGTCGTTATTATAATTGTTATTATAGGCACTAACACTAGGTTTCCTAATAGGATTGTCGTTTATAATAAATGATTTTCCTACGTAGTATTAGATGCTGTTACTATAACCTAGCTGCGTATATATCTACCTTAGGTCCCAGTTAAGCCATCTCTAGCTTCCTAGCGCTCTATAACTTTTTTTTCCAAAATAGGACCTATAAGATCTACAATTGGTGTAAAATAGTTGTTTCCCTTAGTAGGTTTCCGGCCTTGCCCGCTAGGTTTTAAGGCAGACCCTTTAAAGTAGGGCGATTAAGAAACTGGTCTAGCTTTAGGTAACTAGGTAGTTAATCCTACAAGATTATAAAAAGTCTAGAAATCCATTTATAGGTTAAAATTTAGGACAAAAAGACGTAGAATGGGTGAGTAGTCTTTTTAAGTAAGATAATCCAGAAATAAATAAGTGTGTGTGTTCTTTATAGGCGTGCTTTAGGCATAGGTTGGTCCTTAGCTTACCGCTAACCTTGCTAAAGTAGTAGCTTAGCTTAGGTAGCTTCTGGCAAAAACGTTACAGTACATAAATATTACACCTATCCCCTTGGAATTAGTGGTGCCTTTAGTGCTAAAATCGGCCTAGTGAGTTAGCCCCTAGCTGGAGGAACCACTTAGAGAGTCGTCTGAGATTTATATATTATTCCCCCTACTAAATCCTTTAAGTTTTCTTATAGGATACTACTTCTTTTAGCTAGCAAATATACAAAGGGGTGTAACCATTACTGTCTGCGCCTTACTGTACTACGGCCCACGTTAGTAATACTTTATCTATAACTCCTAAAAGCAGAGGCAGCATTAGTATTTATTAGTAGTGTCGAGTTAGCTTACTCCGCCCCTCTCGGCCATATTACTACTAATTTTCTTACTAATTTAAAAGTAGATGCTCTAGGTACCCCTTACACAGTATAATATAGCTCCTAGATAGACGACTTGCTATAGCATTACTGTTAAATTAAGGCTATATATCCTTAGCTATTTTTTATAAAGTTTAAATCTAGCCTTTTTAAAGCGGACTAAAGCTAATACTTAGGATTTAAGGGGTTAATAGCAAACCCTAGATCCTAGTATATTAGCCTTAGTTTATGGTATTTAATTACTGTAGTATGTTACCCGTTCTTATATAAGATAGAAACTCTATAGTAGAGACGGAGTTAACTAACCTAAAGTCATTTGGCGAGCACTCTATATTTAGCATTAATAGGGGCGTATAGACCCGTTCTGCCACTATAGTAGCTTTATATAGTAAGGCATTTCCTTTATAGTTACAAGGTTAATATAGTGGTCCTTTAACTAAGTCTACCTATCCTCTATACCTCCTACCGCCCTTTACTGCCTCCTTCTACCCCACTTACACCGTACTACTGCGGCAGTTGTGTTTTAGTAACCAGTTGCGGTTTAGGCTCTATAACTTCTTAATTTGGCTACAGCCACCTAAGTTATACTCTTAAAGTAGTAAGGATAAGGTGTGTTCTTTAGTTATCTATAATAATAACCTAATAGAGTACTAGTGCTAAAGTAATTTCCGGTACAACGTATAAAGGTTAAGTTGGCATCTTAACTCCGGGGCAGGTAATTATTTATTAGAACTAAGATAATAGAAAATAGGTAAAATAGGGCTATATAGATATTAGGAGTAAAGACTAAGAACGTAAATAGCTATAAAGAGAGTACTAGAGAGGAAAATAAACAAAAAGCAAGGTAGAGAGGAAAAGAGGCTTAAAGGATACTTAATATCAGTCTCCTTAAATCTAATATAATAGTAGTATATAGGCCCTAGGAGTGGAAATAATAGTTAAACATTTAAAAGTTAGCTAAGAGGATGCGCATCTTGGTATTAGTCGTGATTGGAAGGTCGGCGTTAAGGAGTAGGCGCAGGGCAGCGAGGGTGGGGCCTTATAGTAGGGGTATAATAAAGGTAGAAGTGGAATTTAAGAGAGAAAGAGCTAGTAGAGAGGGCAGTAAAGGTAATAAAGCATTTTATAGACGTTAAAAGCAGCAGTTAACTAAGCGAGAGAGCGATACCCGAAAATGGGTATCAGGGCCCCACTAAACTCAAAGAGGCAGCGCACCTGAACACAGATTACTATCTAGTTACATAGCAGTAGATTAAATATAAAACCCTAAGATAAATTAATTAAGGAACTAAACGACTATTAAGAGTAATAGGTTGCGTATATTTAGCATTAGAAATAAAGTAAACATTACAAAATAAATAAATATTCGCTTTAGTATATTTTAAGTAAAAGGACGGTTATTATAAAGATAGGTTCGCTAACGTAACGTAGACTAACCCCTTTTTTAAACAGCAAGAATATAGAGACAGTATAATCTTACTAAGAGATAATATTACAGTAACAGTATAAGCACGACGTTGCGCTTATAAAGAAGAAAGAGCTTTAGGTATAATAAGTAATAATATTAACCAAATTAATTAAATAGATATTATACCTCTAGTAAATAACTTAGAAATATTTAAAATCTTTAAGGATAAAGATAAAGAGGAGGGAGATAGTATTACAGACGCTTTAAGTATAATATTATAACTACTTAGAGAGGAGTTAGAAGAAGCTAGTTAGTTAATTTAGGTATAGTCTAGGATAGAGCCAATAGAGCTATATAATAAGGAATAGTAACTAAGGTTATATAACATTATATATAGTATACGCAGTATATAAGAGGAATGTATATATAATATATATAACACGTATATTGTGTATAATAAGGATTTTATAGAAGTACGGTTGTGTATTTAAGAACCTTTAATCCCTACCTAGATAGTTCCTTCCTTATAGTAATTCTTAGAATACAATTAGAGTTAATCTATTAGGCAACTACTCCACCAGTTATTATTACGTTGTTAACTTTAATTTATATCACCTATATACCTAGCCTATTAACGAGCCTATTATAGTACTTGCTATAAGGTTCTATTACACTTTACTTACTCCTCCTACCTTTTCTTTTAAACCTCTTATATAGTAACGCCAGCAGCATATTTAGTAATCTTAGTACTTATTTTACCCCGCTGGTTAGCCTTACCGTGCTTCTTTTTAAATGGTAGTTACTAGTAAGCCTTTAGAGGAACCTTAAATGGAGCGCCCTTAGGTAGTAATTAAAGCTCTATCTATTTAGCTAAAATAGCTACTTAGGCCACCTTAAAGTCTTTAAATTTATTAGCAAGCTCGCTTATTTATTTAGTAGGTCCTTAATAATATTAAGAAAGCGGAGAACCAATAGCTGGATCTTAGTAAGAGCCTCCAGGTACCCTAGTAGTAGGTTACCCTAAAACGCTATATCCTTAATATATCGCGGCTGCCGATCTAGAGCAGTAATTAGCTTCGTTACAATATACTAGTAAGGGTAGATTAAAGCTAGCGATATAGAAAGCTTTTATATTAAGCATTAAATAAGTATATAGCGATAGGGGAGGCTATATCGGTAGGTGTCTTCGTAGTTGTAGTTATCCTACTTTACTACCAATCGGCCTACTCCTGCTTTTCCTTATTTGTTAAAGCTCTCGCGCTATATATAGAATTAAAGATTTACTTAAGCGTATAGTATATTACTACACCGTTAATTTACGCGAAGTGGTATTAAAAAAGATCTAAGGTGATAATTTAGGGGAGGGATATTTCGGACGTATATTTGGATTTAATTAACTCCTTATATAATATTAAAATCCACCTCTTAGCTTAATTATGGTATCCTTAAAGCTTAATTAATAATTAGTAAAACATTTTAATCCTCTATTAATACCCTCACCTTATTAGTTTACTACTATACCTAAATTTAGAAGGTATTTAGTGAGGGAGTAAGCGGTTAAGGAAAAGTTAATATTAAAATAAGGTTTTTAAGCCGGGGAACAGAATGTTACCATAAGATATTTAGATAAGCTTTACTATAGGCCGGCCTATAATAAAGCTTATCTAAATGCCTTATAGCGACATTTTGTTCCCTAGCTTACTAAAACTTACCTAATATAATAGGTAATTATCTAGCTCTCCTTTTTAACGTATATAGTCTAAAACTATACCTTATTATATAGGTGTAGCTTATTTAGGACTGCCTTTTAATTGGCTTTAAGCTCTGCTACCGTTTTAGATTTTAGGTAGGGCTAAAATAGTTCCTTTACTACCTTCCTTTCTTCCGCTAAGTAGCTATATAGCCTTTTAGCCTTTATCCAAATACCTTTATTAATCCACTTCTTTATTGCCTTTATAGCGTACCACTAGCAGTACTAGAGAATAACTATAATTAACTACCCTACTAATAAGGCGGCTATAAGGCCTTTACTAAATTTAGTAATAATAACTTTAGGTGGCCGTTTCTAAAGTTTCTGCTAAGTAAACTCTAGTAAAAGGTCTAATCTAGCTAAGACTTGCTCTTAATAAACAATTATATTACTAGAAAAGAGGACCCTATATTAGTAATATTAGTAATAATAGCTAATAAGAGCTTAGATTAATTAGTATTAAATATAGCATCTATTTAGTAGCTAAAGTTGGTAATAAACCTTTATACCAAATTTACCTAAAAAGGAAGCCAGAATATAAGCTGCTGGAGACTTTAGGCAATTAGATAACCTAATTCTAAATTAATTATATAGGTATATTAAGACTAGTACTTAAATCTATACTAGTAAAGAAGTAGCTTAAGCGCGCCAAGCGCTCGCGGTTGGCCCTTAGCTCTACTAAAAAGGCCACTTAACGATTATATTAAGCTATAGTATTTCTTTTTGCTTATATATAACTCTTAGGCAGAAAGCTAACGCTATATAGTAAAATAGGTCTCCTAAGTTGCCCTAAAAGCATAAGCTTCTATAACTACCTTTTTAGCCTTTAGTAGTTAATCCTAGTGGTTAATATAAGTAAGGGAATTTGTAATAAAGTTATATTTTAGAGCCTCTAGAGTATCTAGATTAGAGTACTTAGCACATATAATAGTCACTACCCATCCTTTAATATCACCTATATAGCTAGGAAGCTTCTTCTAGGCTACCCGAATATACTAGCCGTAGTTTTTTTAGTGTACCTTAGTAGCCTCTTACTACTAGTTACTATTTTTACTATAAAAGTTGTCTAACTTGCGGTAATTCCGGGTATACTTACTATGGTATTTACAGCCAAAGATATAGTGCGGCCGTAGAGTGGTTTTATTGCTTAAGGACAGTGTAATAATAAAGAAGCCTTTACTGAAGGCGTAGTCCTAGTATTAATTAAACGCGGCATTAGGATCCTTAAAGGTTTTACTATTATATAGCTCTAAAAGGTAGTGGGCGGGTATAGAGTTAATTACCTTTTTTACTACCGGAGCTAGGTCTAGGTGTAAATAGTAGTTCGGCTACTACTCTAGACATTAGATCTTAACTTTTAGTAATAGCGATTAAAGCTATAGCGGAAGAGGATTATTTATATTATATACCAAAGGAGTAAAAGCAGCACAATATTTATAACTGCTGGGGGTTAGAGTTCTAGGAGGGAGTAGAGGAGAGAATAACTCCTGCGTAGAGGCCTGCGCTAAGCTCTCTATACCTATATACTATAGCTAGCAAAGCTAAGATAGAGTTAACGGAGCTAAGAAACCTTATATTAAGTAGCTAGAGTAACCTAGTAAAGGGGGGGTAGGGTATTAAGGACTTTAATAAGGTTGCTCTGGCGATTACTAGGTTTTTATACTAGAGTAGTAGAGGTAATATAGGCAGTATACTACGCTTTGCGAAAGCATTACGAAAATCAAAATTAAGCGAGCCTCCCGCCCGCAGACACTTGTTTTACAAAAATGCTTTTATAACCACCAAAAATAAGTCTTATTTTATAAAATTAGTAAATAGACTTATAAAATAGATACCGCTTTATAATTTTAAATATATGGCAGCTTAGTAAATAATGTGGTTGTGGGGTTTTAGGTGGTAAAGCGTCGGGCTAAGTATTACCCTCTATTAAAATAATACACCCCCTATAGCCCCACTAATATAGCTCTATATTTTATAAATAGAGATCTATTTAATAGCCTTATTCCAGGGCTATAAAATAAGCCCTTATTTATATAGTTTAGGGTCATTTTAGTAGAGTTATAGGGGGTGCTTATTTTTGGGGGAGAATAGTCGGATTAGTCAGCGCAGAGCCTTAATTCAATTTTGTAGCCGTTTTAAAGTACCACATATAACCCTACCAATACCCCTCCAATTTATAAAATATAGAGCTGCATTAGTAGGGCAATAAGGGGTGTATTGTTTTGATAGAGGGGTAATACTTAGCCTGACGCTTTACTACCTAAAATTTTACAACCACATTATTTACTAAGCTGCCATATATTTAAAATTATAAAACAGTATCTATTTTATAGTCCTACTTACTAATTTTATAAAATAAGACTTATTTTTGGTGGTTGTAAATACATTTTATAAAACGAGTAGTCTATAGGCGGAAGGCTCGCTTAATTTAATTTTCGCAATACTTTTGCAAAGCGTAGTAGGCAGTTATCTCATAAATCAGACGCTCCGCAGAAGATTTATTCCGTAATATAGGATAACGCATAGACCCTCTAAAACGCCTATAAACTCCTAAGCCAATTAGAATAGCGCCCTAACTCCTACTAACTCCTACTAACTCCTAGACCAATTAGAACAGCGCACTAATTTTAGCCCCCTACGCACCCCTACCACCTAACAAAATCTTTAGTAAAGCATCTAAGAGCTTATAGGCGTCGCTTTAGTAAGATTTAAATATTTTAGATTACGCATTTTAACTTCAACTGGCTCTACAAAGGCCCCACCAACAGTTATTAATGCTTTATTTAATGTATTTCAATCTTAAGGTAATAGTCTTTAATTCTATACATATAAAAGCTAATTATAACGCAGTTAAAGGTATAAGATACATTGTGCAAAACCTTAACCATATTTTAGAATTAAATATTTACAACACTTATAAACCGTTCCTCCTACTACTATCTACACCACAACCATATCACGTCTACTTTTGTTATCGGCCAAGTCCTATAACCTTCTTTAAACTCCTACAAACTTCTATAAACTCCTAGGCCAATTAGATCACTTATATACAGGACCCTAGGGCGTATTTAGTGTTACTCCTCTATATATACCACCTATTACCAATTAGAGTATAGCCAAATTGTATTCTTTTTAACTCCTATAAACTCCCGCGAACTCCTATAAACTCCTATAAACTCCTAGGCCAATTAAATACCTAAACAAAATCGCGATTATAGGAAGAAATGGTATAAGGATTAGCGGAAGACAAAGGTGGGCGGGGTAGAGATTTATCTACGTCCAACACTATAACCAGGTCGTATTACAGCAATCAGCTTAATAGACCTAGAAGAATTGCCATCTATTATTAAGGAAGCTCGGTATAAGGAAAATGTTCTATTATAAATAGCCGTTTTAAAAGCATATCTTAAGTAAATACTCCAGCATATAAACCCAGAAGGCCGCCCTTAAACCCCTTATTTCGAATAGATACGCACCTTAAAACGTCTAATATTTAGTTTTAGTAATATACTTCTTATTACACGCACGGGTTTTAGAAAGAGTCTTATTTTTTATACTTTTTTAATCTTAATAGGCAAAATCACTATCTAGATAGTCCTATTAAGTAAGCTTAGTAACGAACAGTTAGATAATATCTAGAAGCTTAATAGTTCTAATCTATATCTTATTACTACTAAGAGTAGGAGCCTAGACAAGGCCCTAATTAAAAAAGTAAAGGATGGTATATATATACACATACTTCTTAGTCCTAAGTAGGCCTTATTAAAGTCTTTCTAGGATGCGTTAAAGAGCCCAGAACTATAGGCTAGGATTGGACTTATTATAATTAATAAGTGTTATTTAGTAAAGCAATAGGAATCGTTCCGACCAACGTTTATAATATTAGGCGAGCTATAGATAATACTTTATTAGGATATAGTTTGGTTTAGTTGTTTTATTACACTTAATAAGGAGGCAGAACAACTAGTTCTTAGCAACGCCGGTTTTCGCTTTATAGGTAACCGCATATACCAGACTAAGGTTATTAGGACTTCTATAGATCGCCCCAATATCTTAATCTGCGTACTACCGCTTAGTAAAGGCAAGGTAGATTTATAGGACGCACTATACTTCCTATTAGACGCGTATATAGATTTAGATACCGTAGTCCCAGAGCAAATACTAAAGACGATTGTCTTTATAGATGGTCGTCGGTCTATCTAGGAAGTAGCGGTATACCTCCAAAGAGCACTCCTTATAAAGACTTCAACCTTTACACCTAATAAACAGTATACTACTAATGCCAATAGTAAAGCTCGTTACATTACTAATGTGGTCCAGGTGTATACTACATATATTTAAAAGTATAATCGTACTACTTAATATAAAGAGTTTAAGAAATCCTTATTGTTTATAAGGATTATAGTAGCAACAACCTCTCTTAGTATAGGTATTAATGTCCTAAATATTAAATAGATAGCGCTTTAGAAGTTTCCAATTATAAAGAGTCCCGCAGATCATTAGCAGCGTCTTAGTCGCGGTAGACGGGGCTACAGTTAGACTAGCAAAGGTTATATATTTTTGCCGTATTAGGCCTTTAATATAGAAGGTATTAATAGATTAGAAATTAAACAGCCACAGTTATAATTAGACGCACCTCAGAAGACCACTTATAGGCTATATTAGAATCGACTACTAGCTAATTAAGCAATAGCACGTAGTTAACTAGCCAACGGCTATATGCCCAGCGACGCAAGTAATACAGAAAGTGTTTCCTTTTAGATATTAGCTTTAAGCCAGGCTCCTACTCCTATTAATAAAGCTATAATGACTAGATTTTAAAGTAAGGCAGAGATGTCTTATTATACTAGGCTATTAGTTATATAGATAGAAATAATTAACGGTATATACTATTAAAAGGCCTTTCTAACTTACCTTGGCGAGGATTAGTTACTACTACAAGTTTAGGTTACCCGCGTACCACCAAATCAATATTACAGTCATTACAATCCAGCACTGCTTTTAACTCTTACTTAGGCTCCAGATATCCCATAACCAATTACTTAGCCAAGAAATAGTACGCGAGCTTATCTTACCCTAACTCTTATTAATAAATAGGCAACTACGCGAGCAGAAGTATTATATAGCAGTATATACAGGCGCATCCCTATACCACTATCTGTGTATATAGATATAATATACCGCTAGCAGCTTACGTATACGTATAAACTAGGACCAGACTTTTAAAACACGCTAACCTTTGATTATCTCTATGCTAAAGCTCCTTTACTTTAGACGTGGCCTTATAGAGAGAAATCTAGGCAACTATTAGTAGAGCAACTTCAGTACTTTATTAGGGAGGTTAATAATTTATATACTAAGATAAAGGATACAAAATATATAAGAAAGCAATAATAGCAGCTACTGTCAGATAATCTATATTCTATGTGGCGTAGGACGTGCACGAGTCACGTGCACGGGGCACGTGCATTGTAAATATCTTCATCTAAGCCCAAGGGCCCCAGGTCAAGACACACGGTTAAGATCATCAATCAATCAACCCATTTCATCAATAAATAGCTCTATATGAGCTATCTAACAGTTATAAGCCCGGTCCGCCGACACAAGAAGCTATTCAGCTATTGCTCAATCATTTAAAGAAATTCTACCTCATCGTTAGACACTGACACCTCATCATCACAAGACGACCCTGATCGAAATCCTACCTCAATTGTCACAAGACGAGATTCCACGTCAATCGTTAAAGGACAATCCTGACGACAAGGACGATCCTGACGATAAGGACGATCCTGACAACAAGGACGATCCTGTGACAAGGACGATCCTGACGATAAGGACGATCCTGCGACAAGGACGATCCTGACGACAAATTCCATCTCAATTCCCATCTGCCTATTAGTCAAATAACTCCACCGATATCAAGTTCGTCTACTATAATCATCCTTAATAAGCTAGAAGACTGGGAGCAATAGATCTGGTAACTACAAGCCCTCGCGGATAAACGAATTTGGGCCCATATTAACCCAGATAAGGAAGCATTTTAATAAGGTCTACTACAAGAACCACCCTATCCAGAAGTCACAGATTTTAATAAGAATGTAACCTTATATATATAGCTCTCAACAAATTAATAGAGGGCGTACGAGAATAGTAAACGATACTATAACTAGGATATAAAGTATTTCCTAAAACAAGAAGAGCACCTTTAAAAGATTCGCACCTAAATTACGTCTATAGTATTAATTTAGAAGAAGCTACTGCTTAACCCTTCCCTTATAGTTAAAGAATGGCTATTTTAATTAAAGGAGAATACAGAACCTACCTCGTTGTTTATTAGAAAGAAGGTATAACACCAGTATATAGAAGCCCTTAAGGGGTTTAAACAATTATCAAAATTAAACCAATAGCTAGATTAATGGAAACACGTAATATCCCTAGGAGAGAAGTATAAGATCCCTTAAATGTCTAATAGAATCTGGCTTTAAGATCTAGCAGAAGTCATTTAACCCTTTAGTAACGCCTACTGTATAAAGTATACTACCGAGTTAAATAACTCTTAGAAGTTAAGATCTTCTAAATACTATAGAGTAGCAAAGGAGCTGCAAGAAGGATTTAGAATACCCTTAAAGAAAGCTAATACTACTATAAAAGGGAGTACCTTTAATATAGACTTCGCAGAGCAAGCCATAATAGATTACTCTAATACTACTAAAGGTTTAAGGAAAGGAACCTTAGTATATACTAGACGCTTAAAGAGAGCCGGGTTACTAGTAAACGAGGAGATATCCCACAAGAAGCTACTACCTATATACTTAGCGTGCGAGAAACGAGGACATTCCCTTTAAGACTATTGGTATTTATTTAAAGATAAGAGACCCAAAGGAGTTATAATTGGAGATGCTCGCATTAAAAGGGTGCTAAAGCAGGTAGAAAAGAATAAGGATTTTACTAACTAAGTTATAAAGATTAGACTTAAAGAATAAGAAGATAAGGCTTAATAACAATAGGACGAGAGCTAGGAGATAGTTAAGATTAAGGGAGAAGCTAATGCGATATTCCTAGAATTGTATTACACCGGTTAACTCCATCCGCTAAAGCTATTAACTATTCTTAACTTAGGAACCACTCTCTATATCTTTAATAACCTCTCTCGTTTCTATAACTTTAGGAAAGCTCTAAAATATAAATACGTCATCGCCGGCAGCTTAGAAGTGCCTATACTAGGCTATAGCAACGTTACTATCTAAGTTATAAAACCAGACAAGAGCAAGGGAATCCTACGTCTTAAGGACGTTACCTTTTATACGGACTTTAATACAAATCTAGTATTATTCCGTCTACTTTAAAAATAAGGGTACTACTAGAATAATAAAGGAGAGAATAATCTTCTAGTTTAAAAGGATAACTTAGTCCTATATTAAATAGAAGAACGTTACGGACAATAGACTATTAAGTATATCCAATTAGGAAGCCTAAAATTAGCTTTTAATTTAAGCCGACTGTTAAGCCGCTAATAAAAGCGTAGAATATCGTCAAGAGACGTTCGTCTAGATGCGAAAGGTAATATATAACTATAGTATCTGCGTCTACGTCATCTAGGACCTATAAGCCTTTATTATTTAGGTATTAACGCCCTAGGAGTTAAGCTTTAAGGCCTAAAGACAACGGAATGTTAATACTGCAGTCTTGCTAAAATTAAGCGTTAGGTCTTAAGAAGGTTCTTAAAATAGAAAATTAATAAACCCTATTTTAATCTCTATATTAACTGGACTAACCTTAAGAAAGCGTATGCCGGATTCGTACGAGTTATGCTTATCCATAATACCTACTTAAGAAGATCCTTCCCGTATTTTATAACGACACATAGTAAGGAAAAGGAGACACTATAAGTGCTTAAAGATTTTACCTAATAGATTTATCTAAGGTATAACCTTAAAGTTAACACTATTAGATTAGACAACGAGCTAGATAAAAGGAGAACCCTTAAATAGCTACGGTCCTAAGGGATTATATTTAAGCCTTTAGCGCCATATACCTAAGCTTAAAACGGTACCGCCGAACGCTTAAGGGGGTATAATTATTAAGAGAGCACGTGTAATGAGAATTGCTACTAATCTACTACATAACTTATAGAACGAAATTATTAACTATATAGTCTACCTTTGAGATCAAACGCCATAAGAAAGCAATGGATAGATATTGCTATATAAGAGGTTCTATACCTACCTAGCTAATAGGAGATTAAGAAAACCGCAACTAGCGCACCTAAAAGCCTACGGCTATAGGGCGTACGCGATAACGTCGGACACCTAGCTAAAGAAGAAAAGGCTAAGCAAGCTAGATCCGCGAGCCTATATCGGCTACCTTATCGGCTATAACTCTACTAATATCTATAGGATCTAGATCCTATATAGGGGTATCGTTATCTCTACTAGGGACGTTATCTTTAATAAAAAGACGTTCTTTAACGGCAAGTAAATGGACATCTTAAAGGATCTACACGCTGAATTAGATACGCTAATTAAGAAGATTTAACTTCCTAATAACCAGACTAGGAATAAGGTCCTTCTAAAAGATAATAAAGAAGTATTTAAACAGTTAATTTAAGAGGAAGACGACGACGTTGATAAGCTAATTTAAGCCTTTAATAAGTTAGCAGATCTTAAGCTTGCAAGAGCTCTTAAAGACATATATTATACGCCACCTCTAATAAAAGAAGACGAAGAATCTCCATATGCCTTTTACGTTAAGTATCCTATAAAGTTAGATGTACAAGGTACTAATTAAGACGTTACTCATTAAGCAGGAGATGCGTTTAACACTTAAGGGGTGCCCAACGACTTAGTTAAAGACTCGTTTAAGGAAGCCAGCAATAATAGGTTTAAAGACTTTATTACTAAAAGGATTATATCAGCCTATTACGGCGCCTTCTTAGTAGGAAGAAAGTTTAACCTTAATAGTTGACTTAATAACAGCAAGCTAAAATCAGGTAGAATACGCAATATTAGATTATATAGGAAGAACCTACCTCCGCCACCCTAGTTAATCCAGGACCTTAATACGTATCCTCTTTAAAATTAGTTCTAAGAGGCTTAACGAGCCCATCTCCAATCTCATTATTAAATGAGGTCATTTTAAGAAATAGATAAGAAGCACATAAAGGGACAGTAGGTCCTCAGCTTAATATAGGTATTCGTCTACAAGACGGATAAGCACGGATTTCTCTAGAAATGCAAGGTACGCTTAGTAGTCTACGGAAATTAGCAGGCCCCAGGAGACCTACCTATAAGAGCTACTATATTAGCTAGTACAACCTTCCGAACCCTTATGGCAATTACTATAAAATTCGACCTAGAGACGACATAAATAGATGCAGTTAATGCGTTTATCTATTGCGATCTTAACGAGGTTATTTATATAAAGCTACCGCTAGGGTTTAATAAAGGAAAGACAGATAAAGTACTGCGCTTAAGAAAAGCCCTATACGGACTACGACGATCACCACTATTATAGTAGAAAAATCTCATAAGCTCATTAAACGAATTGGGTTTTAAAAAAGTACCCTAGGAGCCATATATTATACTAAAAGGTAGAATAGTCGTCTTCTTCTATATTAATAATATTGTCTTCTACTACCAAAAGATAGATAAGAAGAAAGCTTAAGAAGTAATTAAGGAGCTAAGTAAGAAATACTAGATAAGTACCCTTAGCGA
>Ga0307515_10002293_pt1 | contig 41868 bp, 37 predicted proteins | sample 17_EM_MG_FD_194513 | JGI IMG/M metagenome (GOLD analysis project Ga0307515, IMG submission 194513) | Populus trichocarpa ectomycorrhiza microbial communities from riparian zone in the Pacific Northwest, United States - 17_EM | ecosystem: Host-associated > Plants > Roots > Unclassified | place... | reverse complement strand
TCCGGGAATGAACAGAGCACCCACGCTCTGCGCGACCAACATGAACTCCCGCTAAAGAGCATGTTGCTGACCACTTGATTTCTGCTTGCATAGGTGTTATGCATATCGTAGATATGTATGCTCTTTTCTTAGAAACAAGTATCATTATCGCTGTTAGGGACAACCCCTAACAGACACGCACTGATTGCGAAATACCTATTGCGGATCGGAAAAAGAAGAGATATGAAATGCTGGTGTTGTGGGCATGAATATCAGACAAGAGACCACCTTTTTAAGTGGTGCAAAAGATGGAAACGAGAACAAAAAAGGCTTTGGGTGGACGGGCAAGAGGGGGAGGATGGATATGAGGGCGTTGAAAAGGTGTTTAAAAAGCCGAAGATTTCATTGCCAATGTCTCTCGTTTTTGCAGAAGAAAAGTGTTCGCAGGCGTTGATGGATTTTTTATCCTGTACAGATGTCGGCAGAATTAGCGGAGTGGTGGAGGAGGCGGAGAACTCAGATCACGAGGAGTCGAGTGATGGGGGGGTGTAAAAGTTGATGTTGTTTTTTGGCGGTTTCTTTTGTTAGTGGGGAAGAGGACTCGCGACTTTGCTTTTGTTTCTTTATGTTACGGAAGAAGCGGGGAGGAATTATGTACGGGATATGCCATGGCCGCCAGCGGCCGAATGCAATATGATTACAAACAAACAAACAAACTATTGGTATATAGTCTCCTATCTCTCTGTGTGTATCAGCCATACTCTACTCTTTCTATATCGTCACCATGTCTTCTCACAGCACCATACAATGCAACGAATGCAACGCCGATGACGGTCACAAATACAGATGCGCTCTGGCACCCAAACACGAGTACAGGTTGTTCCTGAGGTGTTGTGAGTGCACAGGAGGGAATAATGCGAAAATCAATGCGATGACTTGTAATCACTGTTAGCATGGGTTTTGTGGTGATTGTGTTTGGGTATAAGGGGAAGTGAGATATATGTACACTGCTTTTGTGGTTTTTTGTAGAGAAAATCTGAAGAATATCGTTGTAATTATATAGAGCTCTAACATCAAATCCCCGCTGAATCATTTTTGAAGGGTCTTTTTTGGAGCAGTCTTCTCGTACCAAATACTCTGGATCATTAAACATAACCTGGCGGTTCTCGAGGCCTCTGGGGTCGATTGGTTGACCTTACGCGCTGGGCCACACGAATTGTTCAAGGCGTGGTGTGAGAATTGATGACTCATTCTGTGTATATGTTCCGACCCATTGCCAAAGCAGTTGACCAAGAGGTTGACCAATTGACCAAGTTATAAAATCCCGCCAGACTATTACACTTCTTCCATTCGCTAAAGTACATTGATTTATTCCTCCTAACTCTGGGACACGATCTACCAACTAGTGTTCCTAAGCGGCCAGGCCCAGCCGGCCTGCATGAAGCCTAGCTGGCCGCTGCCAAGGCAGACATCCAAAATCGAGGCTGGGCCAACCGCCAGGCTTTTACGGCGTAGGTTTTTCAAAAGGAGACCGGGCCGGGCTGATGTACGGACCGCTAAATGGCCTGGTGGCCAGCCTGGCCGCATAGGAACACTGCTACCAACTCACCCCCAGTATGAGTTGTAAATGGTGATAGGTTTCCGGTCATGCTCATCTGCATGGCAATAGATTGAACACTGTATTTAGTTTCATGCAGCGGTAGAGGCAGAAGCAGCGACCGCTGCAGAACTGTTAGTAGAAGTAGACCTAGAGGCAACAACTGAAATGGTAGATATAGTTAAATAGAGTGAATTTTGAGCGGACTTTAAAGGCAAAGGATATTACAGTGGTGAGAACTGCAATAGCGATTGATAGTTTGAGAAAAAACTGTTGTGTGTTGTGGCTCGAAGTGGGCCTTTATGGGATTACAGTGATCCCAACATCTTACTTGGCACCTCGGTCAGTTGGGGTATAGGTCGACCTATTCACCAATAAGACAATTTGGTGTATGGGTCGACCTGTTGGCCAACCGGAAAACTTGGCGTTTAGGTTGGAACATATATACACAAGCGAAGGAGCACGATGAAAATACAACTGCCGGAACCCGGAGCCAGGCCTATTTACATGGGGGTATTCGAAGGGAGATGAACATAAATTCCGAAGAAACCTCTGGATCTCCAAAGACAAGGCAAACTTCACGAGTGATAAATAGTGTTTTCCACGAGACGAGATGTCCTGGGACCCTGCCTCGAGACTTGACCCCAAGACTGAGAGATCATTGAAACTATGGGACGAGATGTCCCGGGATATTTTTGGCAAATGCCAGGACACTGAGTGATATCTGATGACGTGGGAAGGCCTTGTTACTACTAGACCTTGTAAACATATCGAAGAGGTCAGTCATCGAGGTAAGCATGCAGGCTTTGGGAATTTTAAGTGATCTTACGGAGACAGCGAAGTAGTTTAAGCCCTTCATCTGCAGCTGAGTATCATCATATGCATGTCACTTATGTCAGTTTGGTTCATGCAAGAGAGTCGCGAGACCCAGAGAGAGACTTACTCTCACCCACAAGATCTATATGCCAAAGGCCAAAGAGACGAGACGTCCCAAGACATTATCAAACCTCGACTCGTCTTGTAGGCAACTCTAGTGATGGATGAATCGTCTTGGGACTATAGCAAATAGTCTCGGAATACCTTGTCCCTCTGGAAAGCAACCGATCTCAAAGCAAACCTGGTAAAGAACTTGATGAGCACTTTTTGGGGGAGAACTCGACTCGCAATAGCCTTCCGGTATGGGATGAAAACAGATCGACGAAACACCGCTAGAGGTGTATGCGACTTCGCTGCAGTTGTTGCTTGCGATCCTGATTTAGGGCTTAGGGCTCATCAAGTTTCGACCCCCTCAGCATTTCGTCCATTTACTATCAGTCAGTTTTGCCTCCCATCGAACTCTCCAGCTAGGCCACCAGGCGGTTAATTTTCCGCTAGCCACTGTATCCATAGATTGCTCTCCGACCAGAGACAAATCACACGAACACGGGTAAATAAAGATATAGCAAGTCATCAAGACGATTAATTGAAGATTAATTGAAGATATATAGTCATCGGACATGGAAAATGATATCAAGCACCCATGGTACCGGTAATCCACACAGCCCTTGCGAGAGTATAGACCAGAGGTTTCCTCACATTTTTCAAATCTGCAAATGATAAGCCTATCTATCATCCTGCGTGGCCGCCAGCTCTTTATGTTGATAAACGTTGGTTCGGTTCTATCACTCGTGTCGACCACGAAACTAACTGCGGGATGACGTTTCACGAAATGTTCAACGTGCTGGAACTGGTGTTGATGTTTGGGTCCCATGGACCTACAATGGTTTCTATTGGTGAAGCTGGCCGCTACAACCATATACAATCCGCAGCACCCAATGGGAACAACACATACCGCAGGTTTCCTTCCATCTGTTACTACAGCTGTCTACGTACCAAGGACAAACGACTGTCAGTGGATGGGATATATGGGGGGTAACTGAAGATTTATGCTTATTTCGGTGACATGTACCTACTCGTCACGTCACCCGGGGGAACCCCCACATGCCAGCTACCAACCGTGCCCGCAACGTAGAGCACCGAGTGATTGGATTCCTTCCGGACCAGTCGCACTGCGAGTCGTGGTGCGTCCTCTTTCTCGAGTGGCTATCGCGGGCAATTTCTTCCAATAGCGCGGCGGTACATACAAGAATAAAAATGGCCGAATCTCTCCGCTAACTAGCATATGTAAGTGGAAGGTGGCATGGCTTAACTCGTCGTTGATCAGATGAACTCGTGGGGGATGAGGTACATGTGGGTGTGACGTTTCCACGTACTAGGTTGGGCACTTCCCTTCTGGAATGTTTGAGATCGTGGATCACGGTTCCGGCAGCTGGGAGTGTTTCTATTGGTGCGGTGTCAATGCGAGTCTTATCAACCCAATATATATTAGAGGTTTGTTTGATTGATTTTGTTTGAAAAGAGTCGACGATCCCGCAGCTTTCTCGTTGTCGTAGCTATTTGTGCTCCCCGCTATGGCCTTGTGATCCCTTCTGCGCACCCAAACGCTGGCCGGAGGGGATCGAGTGATGTCTTATGAACCATGAGCTGAAACTCACCGATTCTGTTCTGTCTTCTTTGCTAAAGCTAATCGTTGTGTTTTCTGTAGTAGTTCGATCGTAGGGTGGTCATGAGCACCTCACTTCCTCGGCAGGTACCCACCCGGAGGGGCACAAACTACCAAACCGCCACTCACGCCGTCAGCCAATGGCAGGGTGAGTTTTCGTTTTGGTGCAAAAGAATTTCTGGCACGCAGTGGCGGCTCAACTCTGCTCCTTTATGGGATATATTTACGCCGATCTTTGTCAGCTGCTGTATTTTTACACATTCTGTCAGCCGAAAATAGGGCTTGGGGTAATACTCACTCCACATCACTCGATGCCTGTCCGCGTCCGGCATTCCGGGCAGGGCTACGAGCACGACGAAATATGTGCTTTCTAATAGTCAGAGTTACACTTACCCAGAGGGTAAAGTGGATAACGTGGGTTTCGGCCGTGACCTCCACATACCGAAAACGTGGCTGTAAAACGGCACAGTGCTTCTCTAACGTACGTTGCGTGCGCAATCTATCACACGAATGCTTACAACTCCCCGCTCTTGGCATCAATTCGTAGTCCTTTCTATATATTGGTAATACATGTTGCTGCTGTACAAAACCTCATGGTTTGAAAATGCCGTTATCTCGCATGGGCAGGCGGGTAGAGTAGGTAAGTGGTAAGTACTTTTCAATCTTTGTGGCACCAGTGAGACGTGTATACGTACTCTTCTTCATAGCTCACAACAAAATGCTGTATGTAAAGACACATCATGCCAGGCGTGCAACAACAAAGTACAACAAAAAATTCACCTGAGAGCCTGCCTTCCGAGCTGGCGGGAAAAGAGTGATCAAGATATATTGAGCTTCTTTGATCGCAACCTACTCTATTTTAGATTGTTCCAAGAACACCCGCGAGGCAGCTCAGGCTTCTTTTCTTCCTTTCTTTTATTTCTCTCTCTGCCGCATAATCTATAGAAGCCGGGTGGTGCAGATGGTGGAGAAAAAAAAGGATTGTTCTGCAACACATGCGACACACCCAATCAATGGCTGCAGCAGTCCAGCAGCACTGCCAGGGGCTGGGGTTATTCTGTATGCACGGGCATTTGCATCCATCCATCCATCCACATTTTCGGCCCCCAAACCTTCAAATCAGCATAAAATCCGATGATGTGATGTGATGTGGGTTGCGCGAAACCTGCAAGGCTGTAGTGTGTGTGTGGTGGATATGTGCCATTGGAGCACACCCACGAAATGCAGTGTTTCCTTGGTAGTTTTTATTCCTGCATTTATGACCAAACGGGTTGCACATGGATGATGATGATAATGATGATGATGGTTGGATATATTTTAATCGACGAGGTGAGGAGCAAGGCGAACGTACATGATCGGCGTCGCGGAAACCAAAGATGTGATGTGCATGTGTAGGTACTTTTGATGGCGTTCTTTGGTCTCAGGGCGATGCAGTGCACGGCCCTTGGACCAGAAATTTCCCTCGCGCTGCTGTTCGTGCGATTCTCAGTTCGAGACTGTCGCGCTTACGATCAGAACCTCGTGTCGGTAATGGCGCGAACAGACCCTATATCTTCAGTGATATATACGCTGTATTTGTCACAGAAGCTGATATCGACGATGGGGGCTAGGCGTAAAAAAAGATAGAAGTAGTGCAGAAACTTGCGTACCGATACACACGGCATGCGTCTGGTCTGGGCATACTTTCTCCTTTCGTCACATTGCCTTCGGGAATATTCGAATTTTGGAACAGAGAATCCTGTTTGTCCATCCGTTTTTTTGGTTCTCGAGAAACGTAATGGGGGCCGCCCATACGTATACCCATCGATTACACTGATAACATCATGTTACACCAGTGCAGTGTCACGGAGATCGACACCACGCATCGGACTGCACGAATTCCATACGGTTATGGTTCCGACCATCCGCCGAGGCGGCAGATATCAATCATTCAATTCCGCTTCGCACTGTAGGTACAACACGCCCGCCCTGGCAGCAGATCACCATCATAGTAATCATGAGTTGTCTTGATTTCCCGCCGACCGGTAAATGCACGTATCATATTAGCACTCAATATCCACAGCCCGCGCCCCAACTTCTACGCCGTATCGTGGTTTTCTCGAACAACGAGCCGGGCGCCTACATCTGTTTCTCGGAGCCCCAATACCTGGCCACCGGCACCGGATCGGACCCAACAGCAACAATACCAACAAACAAACCTCCCGCCGCGCCTGCCCCCACGATGCGATGGATGGGACAAACAGCCGCTCGGCCCCCCGTGCGCGGGTGATATAAGATTTCAACCACAGAGCACCAGTGCCGGGTTTGTACACGATACGAGCTCACGTAAAGCTGTGGTTAGATTTCGTCGTTCGCGGCTCGGGCTCGGCTTCAGGCAACAAAGAGGTTCAGCTCGCACGTACACCGTAACCCGGGTTATGGTTAGTACATCATGTCAGGCAAAGAAGATCTTTAACGGTGAAACCATGATCACCAATACATACTCAACGTGTATGTATCTAGAGTATGTGGCGGCTTGCCTTACTTTCCCGAATCCCCGGAAGAAGAAAAAAACAAGCTTGCAAGGCTAGGCTAGTAACACATATATACAATACCCCACGCCAGCCAGCCTACGTGACAGTATAAACACCAAGCAAGTACTTTAAGACAGTATAGACTACATAGTATCTTAGAGTACCTAGTCACGTTATCCCACTATGATACCAACGCACCAACAACTGGGATAACCCAGGTACCTTTTCATCAGTACCGAGATGAGATATGCCATGCGTCTCCAATGTCTTGTATACGACTTTACTGTTTGGCCCCCAAAGATGATGGGTTTGTTTCAGTTTGCGGAGGGGGGGTATTGCGCTGATATCATCATTCAATTCGACCGTACCCGTAAAACCCACCACCGGTTACCGTCAAACATCGCAGGGAACGTCTGCCTATGTACCCCGTCATCCACGGTGGAAGGCAACAGACCATACACGAGCCCGTAAAGCTAGTGGTTTCTTCCGGCCGGCCCGCAAACCAACATCGTATAAACTGGCGGCATCGGGGGCTTGACTAGCCTTTCCCCAAAGCAGCGTCTTTGGCGAGGTTTTCGGCTTTTTTCACACGCCAGAGGTTAGTTTGGATAAAGCTATTACCTAGAACCGTTACTCCGAACACCCCCAATATCGATCTGTAGAGTACCCTCAAAAGTGCCTACTCTACGTAAGTTACTCAATATTCGCAACTGTAGTTCCCAGCAGCCAGCCCGTCACTGAGTTAATCACTCAAAGGTGGCACAGATCTGATTCGCTGTTCGTTCCCTTCTTCTTCCTTCCTTGTCAGATAAACTCCTCTCGGCATGCATGAACAGCGATCCCATGTTTAATACTAAAGAAACCCAGCTTCAATATCCAGCCGTATTCTAGAAGTCCGGGTACCGTCTCCGGTAACCCAACGTAAGTTCCCGCTCCACTGTGGCAAATGCAAAAGCCTCGAAACTTCAGACAACAAAACGCCCATATGCATGGCGCTTAGTATAGCCCATAGTCAGGTCTATTACGGGCAAACATTTCAAGAGCCACTTTTTACAGCGATTAGAATTTGGAAGGAACATCCATATATGCCCATAATTTTTGATTGCACACCCGCGTAGCAGCCATCCAATTAATGCATACCCCACGTCGCACACCATCCGTAAGTTCTATATCACACCCCCCTTCCCGAAAGCCCTCCCATCCGTTCCACCACCTCGTACCAAAAGCCATAGATAGATCAGATCCCCAAAACTCCGCACCAATACGCCAGTTGAGTGAGTCAGGATAAAAAAAGCACACAAAAGATGGGAAAAAACGCGCCATGACAATGCAGACGAAACAAGAAAAAGTTTTCAAATCAAACAAAGTACATTGAATCGAATAAAGAGAAAAAAGCCTCGCTTCCCCAGGAAGAAAAAAAAAACATAAAGGATAGATATTATATCATCCGAAAGCCGTTGCAAATGCAAGACAAAGAAAAAGCAGATCTCCAAACTCCCCCAAAGAGGTTTCACTAAGAAAAAATAAGAATATGCTGGGTTTCCCTAATTCGTAGTTCGTGACAGTAATAATACAGAAATTCGACGGAATAGTGGTGCCAGTGATGGTTGTGGGTTGAGCGAAATAAAACCCTTTTTGTTGTCGAATCTCGAAAGATGCGCAAAGCCGTTATCGTGATATCCTCCAATCCCATACCAAACTATTTACCAATACGTTTGCGGCTCGGGCTTCTTTTTTCCCCAACCAAGACCCCGTCCAAATCCTCCAGCCATTCGTTTCCAACCCTTCTCAGTCTTCTCGCCCATCTTCTTCGGGCTTCCTCCGGGACCACACATCTCGCTTGCAGGAGGCGTCGTAGGAGGCGTCATTGGAGATCCCCAGTTCGGTGTGCTGGAGCCCGAGTCGTCAACCATCATCATGCTGTCCCCGCTAGCGTTACTACTAGCCCAGCTACTCGGTGGTTGAGGTTGCGAAGGCTGCCGGCTGTGCCAGCCCAAGGCAGCAGAGAAAGGTGAGTTCGTACGCGGTACCCGTGGAGGCATACCAGCTGGGTAAGAATTGGAGACAAAATCCACAGGGCTGGGAGGTGAAGGGGTGCGCCTGCGGCGGTGGAGCATACGCTCATCCAAGGAACCTTGACCCTGCACGTAGATACTTTCATCTGAGACATTTTGTCCACGCCATGGCGTGGGACACACAGAATCCGAAACGAAGGCATTGGTATTCTGGCACTCGCTCAGGAAGGGAACGAGCACACTCTCCCGCATCAGCTCGTGCACAATGTCGACCGCTGGGTCAAGGCATTCTGGCGAGGGTGGTGTACGCTGGTTCGGAATGGAAAGAATTTGGTCCCGGATGGTACAAGGAAGGTTAACTTCTCGCGGTCCATTGGGAACGATATAGGCATCCAGGAGCCTTCGCCATAACTTCCGGACATAGGCACAGTCTTTGGCGCTGGGTACTGATTGGCAATCCTTGGGAATGGCAACTGAGTTGTAGTGTTTTCGGTACCTGTTGGCGTCCATGGTGAACTCTAACGTTTCTAAGCAGTGATTCTGTGATAGGTATGCCATAAAGGCGCTTAGGGTGTATGGAGGTGGTGCATTGTTTGATAGAACATCAGCGAGGGTCGGTTGCTTGAAGCAATAAGGGCCAGATGGAAAGATCCTCATATCTTCAGGTCGCGGCCGGTCGTCGTTGTTATCGTGACAGGTGTTGCATATACTTCGCTGCGATGTTTCGTCCTCAGATGCCGGTTCAGGCGAGCGGGATCCTGATCGTGACGAATCACGAGAGGACAACGATAGGTCAAGAGAAGGCGGTCTTCGTGATCTCGAGCGTCTTGTCATGCTTTGACGGTGTTGTTGCGAAAAGTTAAGGGTCGGATTTACCGTGGGAGGGTTCCAGAAGCAACCCTTTCACAGTTTGGAGTAGCAAAGAAGATCCAGTTTTAAACCACGTTGCTGTAATGGTGCAGCGATGCTAAGATCAGCGTTGCTTGGTTGCAAACTGATCACTTTCAACGGTAATGATCAACTGAATGATGCTATTCACGGTTGCTTCCGGTTTTAAATCGTTGTGAATGAAATTGATCAGTTCCTCCACTCCTTCGTAGAACTATGCGCCGATAGTAGAATTCGTGTCGGAAACCAGCATCAAAGAAAACCGGGGTGGTTGTGGTAGTAGTTGGACGGATTGATCTGGGGGTGTGGTTGGGGATGTGGTCGTGATTCTATGATGCAGGCAGCCCGTTTCCCTTATGCTTAAGATTCCTTGGAGAAACAATCAAGCCGTGAGCCGAATGCGTAGCAATGAGAGGCGACAAGTCTCCTGGTGCTGTGGCGAAGAATGACGATGCGAGGGATGGGGCCTTAATTCTTTCGACAACTGACCGATCGAGTTGTAGGGCTTAATTGTTTGGATCACCGGCCGACCTAGTACTTGTATGTCCTCTTTATTGATTATGGGAGGTGGAAGGTGTGATGGTGGTGTGCTGCTTTTGCTGTAACCTGGCTGCGCAGTTCGGGGGGTTACCCGAGATATGTAAAATGGTCTTGTATTTGCTGCGGTGTGGAGACGGGGGAGGGTTGGCGTAGGATAGGTGGTTTAGCTTGTCTTACCAGCACTCAGCTTCCCTCCCTCGTTCGAAAGCAGCGTGCAGTGGACAGGGAAGTTACTCAAAGTACCTACCCAGAGTGGTGCGACATGCCCGGTCGTCTGCAGCGTGCTACTGGGGTATTCTGGGAGGGGGATGATAGGTATCGAGTCTTCTACACTACAACGGTGAGCGAGGAAGGTGAGACCGACGAACGAGAGGACGACACCATCACACACACCTTTCACCCACATACCCTGCTTGCTGCTGCTTATGTGCAAGGGAGGGAGGGAATGCTGCTGCTTGTGATGGGCAGTGGACTGCTTGCTGCTACTTCCGCAAGTTTCAGTCCTTGAGACCCATATCCACCTCTCGACCAATAGCACCGCGCGGCTGGCCAATCTGAGGCAGGTTCTACTGTTGCAGCAAGAAAAGGCGATTAATTCATTGGCTTTCCGTCCAGTAGCAGCCCGCGCGACTATCCTAACCCTTCTTCTGCTGCAAACACTTCCCCTTCCAGATCAAACCTCGCGCACAGCTTCGATCTCCCTCATCAGCCAGCGTCAGCATCAGGCTCCCATTCTCTCCGCCCAGCATGTTAATATTAACAGATCACTCACCCTTCTGGCACCACTCAAACAGCAGCCGACTAACTGACTCGCTATAGCCGTCAACCTCGTTCGCAGCCTTCCCATTCATAGATACAAACTTGCTATATAGAGTAACCGTCGACCGTCATCCCATCATACAAGGATATTGTTACTTCGCTGCAAAAGCAAACACGGCACCCACCCGCCCAGCCAATCTCCGGCATCTTCCAGAAGCACTGCAACGCGCCAAACAGAAAGCAGCGTTCCCCCACCCACACCTGCATTAGCGTGCGAAAACGAAGGTTCTCGCTGATCCGGACTTTCTTTCGGTATTAGTCGCGCGTCATGGAAGGTCTCAGTTGGAGTTGCCTCCGCATGGTGATGCCCGTACTTTCCTAATGCGCGCTAGTGGGGACCCCTCCCTCTTCCCTGCACGTGGGTGAACAGAGGTGCAGAAACCTAGATATTCAGCTTTCGAGAATAGAAGAAGGCATGGAATCTTCTGCGCTCCAAGCTTTCTCCTCCGTGCGCATTCCCAATCTCGAGAATCATCAATCATCAACAACAAACAACAACACGAAATCGTGAATAATTCTCCAATTTCCCTTAGCTCCAAACGGCCTTCCCCATCCTCGCTAGCGATGTTCTTGCCTTGCCCCTCTTTTGCCCCCCAGCAGCCCTTCTCAGGAGAGCCTAGTTCTCACTTCTCGGGAGTCGGGACTTCAACCCTGGGCTGTGGTATCCACCCAATGCCTTTCCAAGGTTTCTCCAAGAATTAATTCTTCCCCAAAGCAGCAATTCCGCAGTGTGTCTTGCAGCAAATTACGCAACACTAACTCAAAGATCTTGACCAACAGCAGCGCTACGATGTGGCGCTTATCTTCTCCCATGACAAAAACCAAGAATTACTTTCTTTTTCCCAGTTTTCCCTACAAGAAACTTTGTTTCGTCTGCCTTGTTCCAACCACCTCCTATAAGCCACAGCGGCTAAACGAAGAAAAATCTCCGAACCTCTTCGAACGCTGGTTGGTGGGGTTCCAGGAAGCGCTCACAGATAAAGAACTTCATCACCCCATTAGTCGAGTATAACGCCTCTTAGGGCTTTTCGCTCCGGCCCGAGAAATACAGATCGTGCTACCCCTCGATCTTGATGGTGATTGGTGGTGTGACTTACCCAAATAAGCCCCCTCGCCGTCTATTCTCCCCATTTTGTCGTCCCTTTTTTTCCCGCCACCGCCTTTCAAAACGTGAACATATTCCAGCATCATCGTTGTCGTCACAAGTGCAATGCCCCGAAAGCTTATTGCGATGCGGCGGCGGCGGAATGATGACCGTGGAAAATCCTTCTCTAGCTCATACTCTAGTTTCGGGGGCCAGAGAAACAAGCGAAACGGCAGAAAGAAATTCCCTGTTCCAAATCTGCAAACTCATTCTTGTGACATCCTGTAGAAGAATATATTGATATCAAGTCGTGCTATTGCTATTTGTCCGCATCCGACATGAACCAGATCACAGTCTGTATTAATTGTCGACCGATAAAGTAAGGTTACTCGAGACCAGCTCTCAACAAACGGCGAGCACAAAACATAAACTTCGCTCGATTCAAGTCAAACAACATCACCCACCACCCTCCGAAGCATCGCCATCTCAAAAGCGTGGCAGCCAAATAAGTCGCCAGAAAAAAGCACAACAGCCCACATCAATCCACGCGATGCCCCTTCAGAAAAATAAGGCAGTGCCTACATACCGCCGCCCAACAACGTCCACGGAACAATTGCCGTCAAACCATCTTCTTGTCTTCTCGATAGGCGGTATCCGAAGTTGTGGTCGAGACCACGCCATCGGTAATGGGCTTGTATCTAAGGTCGGTAGACACGGCATCGCACTTACCGTCGAGAACAGCGACTCGAAACCCACTTCTCGTCTCAATGCACGCCGTGTCCAAATCCCATCCCTTCTCCGCCAGTCTCTTTGCCACATCCGCAAAGGTCTTTTCCATCTCACCCATCGTGGCTTGCACAAGTCCAATCCTCTCGTAATACCCGTTATGCTCACCACGAGAGCGTCGGCGAGAGAGCTCCTTCGCCACGTTTAGTGCATGACTCCATGCCCTTACTTGATCGTTTGCACTTGCCCCCGTCTTTAGGCAAATATGTACCCGAGGAAGGGAGGAAGAAGAGCCACGGCGACCAGTGGTTGTTGGCCAGAAGAGATACTTCTCCTTGTGGAATATGCTTGCGAGTTCCTGGATTCTCCGGCATCCAGAAGCATCGTGGTCGACTGATCCAGTCGTTCCATCGCCCTCAATAAGCGAGGTCAAAATTGTGGCAAATTGTACACCCACATCCGCGAAGCCGATGACGGAATTGCCCCATCTCAGAACACCACTTTTCTCGAGAACACGTTCGCGCTTGGAAACTTCCTTCGGCGTCAGGACTATCCCTGTTTCTTGAAACCATGAAATGACAATATTAGTTCTATGGCGGTTTAGGGTACGCATGGCGACACAGCTAACAGCCTTGTAGTTTGTTGCAAGATGAATCGCCAGCAATAGTACGAGCACAATCCAAGACGTGACAGGAGAAGTGATATGTGAGACGACAAAGCTACCCGCCTGGAAATGCAAAAAAGGTTAGCAGACATTTCCCAGCAGTTTCCGAACCGACGAATCCCGTCGCTCAAGGACAAGTCAGATGTCCCCGTTCTCCGAATAGTAAGCGGTTATAGTCGGCCACAGCCTTGTTGAAACGTAAACGTTTCTTAAAGCATGCGGAATATTGTCCGAATATACAACGGAGAAGAAGGAGCAATCATCGCTCTGAAACCGAATCTAAGACTTACCAGCATCCCCAGCAGACTAATTACAGTTTCCTGGCTGGAGTCCTACCGCGCACCAGGGTTAGTTCAGCAACGCATGCGCTTTCCTATATTGGAACCGCCTGCCTTACCTTTGCATTCAACTCGCCCACGTTACCAGTCTTTGCAAAGTGTACGCTCAAGCTTGCCTTCGATGCACCGCCGGCGACACCGCACAGAGCACGCAACGATCCAGAAAAACACAGTAATCCAACCTTAGCTGGCCGGGGAAATGCCGGAGACAAGCAATCCAAGAGCATCGCAGAGTCGTTGAAAATATCGGCAAGGAAGCGGTACTTCTTGCATTCTGCCTCAAGAGCAGGCCCAAATCTGTATGCAAAAAGAATGGTTGCGATACGGCCGACAGAGTCTTCACTATATCAGAATTCCGGTGCACGTGGATGAAGGAGGAATGGGGATCGTTGAGAAAAGGGTTGATCGGACCTTGCAGGATGGTCAGAAGCAATGCGCTTGTCGCAGAAGCGTTTGCATCACTGCATATGCACATAAAGGGTTAGAAAGGACCCAACTCTCCGTGTGGAGTATGAGTATGATTAATACCCAACACCGAAGCCTACGTACGTACGATTAGCAATATTCACCTTAATCCCAGGTGTTGATTGGATCCCGTTGGGAAGAGACGAAGGTACCCTGAAGAACCGCTCTGGAAGTCAAAAGCGCGGCGATAGATGAGGAGAATGCTTGTAGGGAATCCTAGATAGAAACAATTTCAATGAATATATTGACCTCTTGCTTTCATTCGAACGAAGTTGGAATATTGTCGTACGTATATTTGATATCTTTATGACACAAAGTACAAGACCGTCGTTAGTAAATAAGATAACGGCATCGAAAAGATAGGTGTGCATCAGCAAAACAAACGTGCACAAAGTGCAACAGCTGTCAAGTAATGTAAATGGAAAACCGCGGATGCAGCTTGTAGAAATCGCTCAAAGACATCGCTCGAGGGAAGTACCCAACATAATCCTCTGTAACGCTCGCGGGAAATCCTGCCGGAAGGAATATACTGATCAACTGCTGTAGTAAGCTTTCCGTTTCCTTCTTGGTAGCCTGTTGTTGTTTGCACCCAATAATCAGTCCCCAATGTTGAATGGCTGAAGCTCAAACAGTGATCGAAGAGCGGGGAAACTCACAGCAGTTGCTGCAATTGCCTGGCCGTATATGGCAACTATATTTCCCGACTCGTTCCGCTCGATTATGGAGATGGGTTGTGACATTCCGGATTCGTGGTGTAAACGAGTTGGTGACGACTGATGTGAAGGTTTGTGGAGGCTCTAGCTCCACTAGCTCCATAATTAGCTGCCGAACGAAGCGCCATCGAGCTAAGCGAGATCGAGCAGCCCTAACCCATATGCATTTTCAGTTACATTGCAAATCCACTATCACCACCTGAGTTCACTTCAACTCTAACTTCAGCTTCGCCCTATCATGTACTTCGTGTATTGTTCTATGCCAAAACCGAAGCCACTCCAGTGGTTTGAAATCCTTCAGTTCACCAACGACAACAGTAAATGCACGCGAATCGATAGACAGGTGTAATCCAATCCCACGTGATCACTCGCATACGTTCAATCACTGATTACATGCTATCTAGGTATTTACAGCCTTAGAGTACATTGAGTTGCTCGGGTTATACCCCAATACTTTCCACGCCTCGTGGATATTAATGTGTGGAACCAGTAACGCGACGCGAGAAGGTTTGCAGCGAACAGCCCATCTATCACGGATTCAAACAAAAATCTCTCACGCGTCAAGCTGTGCACTAGCACGCAATGTTTCTTACATCCGATCCGAATGAAAGCGGCAAATAAAGAACCGTGCCACCCTTCATGACATATCACCCCATTGTGACCCACCAGGAAGGCTGCTTATTGCCTGCTATGCACGCAGTACCAGTGCGCGGTCCACGTCAGCCCTAACACTAGAGTAGATATATGATGCTGTGGGACGACGAAGTCCGATGACGGCATCCGTAGCCCGCTCTGCTGTGGCGGCACACCATGTATACCATTACAGCCCTACTCGCGTTGCGACATCTCCTTGGGACGGCATACTGGGCTGTAACACATAAATGCTGACTGAAGTCTTAGAGTTCGAATAGTAACATCGGTATGCTGATTAAAGTCTTTATCACCTCGGAAATGTGCCAGGAGAGGTGAATTTCTTTTCTTCGGGGCACGTTAATAAGTGAGATACTCCGCTGACCTGTATGAATACAGCTTCATTATCTCGTTTAGGTCTTACACGACCAATCACGACTAGATTAGAGCACCTGTGCTTGCCGAGATGACATATTAACCCACTGTCTCTAGATGGTGTCCAATACTACCCTGCGCTGTTTACTCTACTTTCGGCCAGAGCATTCCGGTTCAACTCGGGAAAGCTTTACTAACGTCGGGAATGTTTACCCGAGTAAGTCCTAGTTCTTACCCCTCCCGTGTTGTGCGCGTGTTTCGCTCTTTCGTCTGGAATGCTTACTTACCTAGGCCCTAACCCCCCATGAATTTAGTGGCTGAAGGTAGTACTTGTACGGGGAGGTGGTGGTCATTCTAGCTGATTTGCCTCCATGATTACTCCATCCACACGTCACGGGCATACCGAAGGTGGCTCACCGGATCAAGAGTCAGCAACAAACGAGGCAATGGTATTCCTACTGGAGTCATCTATAGAAACCGCGCAACAACTTACCTATTCGGGAAAAACAAATTGGTGCCTCCTGCGGCTGGGCATTCATCAGATCTCACTCACCCATATACCGATCATTGACAACGGGTAGTAAATTCCGGCAGCTAATTATTGGTACCCTACCCTTTTCAACTCTATTTTCTAAGGTCGTTGGTCGAAAGGAGATTCTCCTGTCTCTAGATACGCGACAGTGTATTCCCCCAGTAGTCCACCCTGTCCGCGGCTATCTCAACGGCATCAATTGGACACCCAGTTCCGTAGGTGGGGGGAAAGTAGGCCGAGTTTTCGGCTACATAGGATCAATAGCTATTTCGATCCTTGAAATGCGGGACCAATTGTACCTAGAGTTATGACTGGGAGGCAATTACTTCACTCAACGTCACGATACAGCGGATTCAAAAGGCTAATGAAATCTTCAACCGCTTTTCAAGGGTATCTAAATTTGGTTGTCGGGGTCAAAAGTTACATATCATAGATTGAAATTATAATCGAGGATGCGCGGTGGAATTGGGGTGGAATTGGGGACGCGGGAAGTAGGATGTAGAAACTGAAGAGAGCAAGAATTCATTCAGTATGGATTTCGAGGTCCGGGCATTACCACAAACAGAGAATTGCTTTGTTATGTCGACGTGCCATGATGCGTTCCGCTCACAACAGCTTACTCGTCAGATAAAGACTGGACAGCTAGTAGAGGCGCGAACGGGGTACAAGTATGACGAATGCCGATTGCTGCATGCCTCTGAGGCCGCTATTCTAGCAGTTGCAGAAGCATCTTTAAATGCCCCATATAGCGAAGTAATTGAGTTGGAGTAGAATGTAGTCGTACTTTTGTAAAGTGTCTATAAACCGCCGCACAGTAACTGGCAGTCGTCATACCTGTACTTTCATCATAACCCCATTCGTGCTTCTAATCATACCGTGCTGTATTGCCTGAATTGTGCGCAGAAGAGATCCCCTTCGACAAAGTACTGAACGATCAATAAGGACCATGACCTTACAATTTTACCGCAACGTGCTAGTACTTGTTCCGAACAAACCTTCTAGTGTTGTACACGAGGATATTTGACTCGAGACTCGATTTCTGGGCAAGACCTCCGTCAAGTGTCGAGTCCGTGAGTGATGGATGGCACATGAGCTGGTTCGTTAAGTAGCTGGCGGGTGGAAATTTTGCATTCTATTCCCACCGCTCCATCTTCACCATAGTGGCTATTGCTAAAATCACCGAATTAATATGAAGCGAACTCTTTACTTAATTAACCGAGCATGGTGCTAGAAACGACATCAATTACAGGTTCGAAACCTGCAGTGCTCAACAGGTGATATAACACCAAGGTCCCAGGCTGAGAACCTCCGGCTGTCACCCTTTTGCCCTTCTTTTTGCACGGGACCGCCATATCAATAAGCCAGACAGTTGCTCTCATCAATTATCATTTCTACTACTAAAGTTACTATAGAGTACAGCATTCCCTTTCTCATTTCAACCGGCAGCCCACACTCTCTAATCATCCCCGCTAAAGCCAGAGTTTCTGATGCTTTCATCTAGTCCCCCGTCACAATCAAGAACCGCTGTTATCCCCCGTTACTTGTTGTACACATGGCGGTGTTTTGCGCTTGTAGAGTTGTGAATCGTACCGTGTAGCAGTACCGTGGAGACGTTCGAGGCTGGGGTGCATCGGCGGATTAGGACCGGGTCACGGTGCTGAGATCTACTTGCAGGATATCCTGAGAGTACCGAGGTCTATTTCTCAACTGATGGGATGGGACGGGAATCGAGCATACCGTCCCATACCATCACTACGACCGGCATTCAAGAACCACTTTTTTGTCGCCTTCAAGACACGCTTCGTATGAGGCTTGCAATCGACCGTTCGAATAGACTCCTGTAGGATGGCCATAGTTGCAGGTTTCTATGCTACCTGTGCTTTGGATTTCACTTGTGGTTGGTTTGCTTTGTGTTGCCGCTTCTCGCCGGTAAGACCGGAATTGGACCCAGGCTCATGATTAATGATAACGTTATGTTTTCGCAATGTGGGTGGCATGTATTGTGAGGGAGAGTGGGGGGAATATATTATCCATGTTAAGTACTGAAGTCATTGTGAGGCAATGTTCGGGCCGACCAATGATATAAGCGCGCCAAACCCCTTAGTCCCGCAACGGATTATCAGCGTAAAAGGCACCTTCTATACTGTGAGATCAGAATCAGCCAGATATTTGGGCGGGGAATATTGGTTATAACCCCTCTCCTGATGAGCTTTTCAGAACCGGGGCAATAGAACTGTGAAAATCCACACTGGTAGTCCTTGAGATAGATTTAGACTCATTGTGAGTTCATAGAATGGGTTGTGTAGGCGGCATTGAGTTGCTTTTCGCCGTGCACAGTGCTAGAGTATAGAATCTTCATCACAAATTATCACGTCGGCCTATCTCCCTATCCGAAACGATGAAGTAGCTTGATCTAGTATTCATCTATCTAGAATATGCACACAGCTCTCTATCGAGGTTTAGGTGTTTCACGATTCCATGGACTATGGAACTACGACCGCTTTGGGGCCGGCTGAGACCACTGCCGGGGTGATACTCGATGACGCGCGGCTGCGGTTCTAGGCTCGCAATATTCCCGGTCAACCTGGTCAAACCGGCTGTAGTGGAGAGGGCGTACGCGGTAGAAAGACAGGCTGTGAGCAAGGAGTACGATGCTACTTGGGGATACCCTCCAGTCAGCCCAGTCCCAAGGCCGCGATATTACCCAAAATCCCAGCCTCACCCCGTGGCATTTTCGAATACCAACTTCCGGAAAGAATTTGTGCATCGAAAGCGCTGAGGGTGAGGCATTTCAGGGAAGCAAGAAGAAACCCTCTCGGTACATACGTGGGGGGCGCAATTGCATACCCGAGTGGGGAGGGGGGATGCCTCAACAAACCGGGCTTGCAATCAAAATTAACCTTTCCGCGCACTATCAGGGGTAGGTGAGATCTCATCTAGATGCACATGTCAGCTGAGGGTTTTCGGTTTTCGGTTTTCTATTACTGCAGGTGACGATCGCTCACGCTTCCCTAACCCAGCAACAGCACACGACGTCGTGGGAGGTCTTAAGAAACCTTTTTCCCTCGCATACGCACCCCGTGAGAGTATTCTGACGCGCACTCCCCACTCCCCCACCGGTCGATGGAGTAAGTCAGCCCGGACTGTTTGGACGAGTTGAGGTCATATTGATATCACGTGTCATTGTTCGAACCCCAGTTCAGCCTTAACCCCCACTCCCGCGCACTATCAGTGGAACGGGAGTGAAGGAATCAGCGCACGCGATCACCCCACAACATAACTGCTTCTAATTGGAAGAGACACGTCTCATTTCTGAGTAAAATCTCTTGCTTGAGGCAAATTCGTGGTGGAGAGAGTGACATGGCTCGCTGCGTGGTGTTCCTCGGATTTGCACCTGCAAATTGCAAAGGAAGCACAAGAAAAAATATGAGTTGCTCTGAACCGCACAAATTGGTCTGTGCATGCCGTACGATTCGCCAGGATGCCAGGGGCACAAGGGAGTAGAATAAATAAACGCAAGTGTTTGAAGCAGTCCCACAGGAAAACCCCGGGAAAACATTGAAAGTTTCTGGTGTCGAGCCACCTCACTGTGCGCCACAAGACCCAAAATGGGTTCGGAGGTTCTTCCTGCAGTGAACGATATCCTGTTTGGGAAAACCCAATTCTGATCTTCTGCATGCTCGCCGCTGCAGAAGATCTGGGGGACGTCATATACTCTATTTGCATTCCCAATCCCAGCAAGCCACACTTCGGATAATTTCTCCGTCGACAAGCAAGATCGAACTAAATGGCTTTGCTTTATTAAGGTGCTCGTCGATTCCACCATGTGGGCTCCTAGAGTAATTTTATATTGCCGGAAAAACCAGGGACTCACGAGTTCCGGTGAATCGACCTTCCGACACCTCATACGTAGGCAACAAGCACAAAAAATTTGTTCCCGCGGAACCCTTGTAGCCGTGATTGATTAATTGGATAATACCCCCCAGCATGTTGAGGTTTCGTCCATATGGGTCGATCAAACATGCCATACCTAAGTACGTTTTGCTTTTGCTCGTTTTTTTAAACCTCAAAGAAAATATTCTCTAGAGATATATTCTAAATCCTGCAGTTGCAATTGAAACCACGCGGGGGCAAAGATAAGGCAGGATCCGGACCCACAGTTTCCCCCTCTTCCGTTCCGTCAAAAGCCGAGCCAAAACGGGTCACGATATTGGCTGTAGTAGGGTTTTCCCTATCAGTAGCGGCGCGGCGGCCAATCAGCAACCACTCTAGAAACCTCAAAAAACTAATTCCGTGGGATACGTGTAGTTCCGATTACCCGCAATGGACAAAAACCATTCCCGGGGAGTGCCTGACGTCAAATTACATATCTCCATAGGCATATGCGTCCAAAACTCTGGATACGTACCTAGGTGGGGAAGGCCAGTCAACCTCGGCCAGGCACCTGGGGAGCTAGAGTATGTACTTAAGTACTTATTATGAAGTACATACTTGATTAAGTACCTATGTACTATTAGCATTTGCAGTAGTAAAAGTAGGCACCTTTTTGGTGGTTGTTGGTTCTTCAAGAGTGCATTGTATTGTTACTCCAAGCACCAGAGGCTGAGGCTTGTGGGGTATATCTCCAAACGTGGCAACTGTCGATCCCACGAAATTTCCGCTAATTGATCGTTTCAAACATTCCAAGTTCCTATTGCTTAGAAAGTCCGCTCAAAGCTCTATGATCGATATCTCTCAATTGAGGTCGATAACCAGAAGCTTTTTTTCAATTCTCCGAGACAAATGTACAGTACAGTTCATTGGCACGTAGTAGTTCGGAACATCATGCATGACACAAGAAAAAGATCCAGTCCATTTCCATATTTCCCTATCCCAAAAAAAAAACACCCCAACTACCCAACCAACCAACCAATGCGCACTTCGCATGCACGTAAAAAACAAAGAGATACAAGAAATAACTAAAACAAAGAGGACATTATATAGATGTACAAATCACCTCCTCGCCGAGATGACACGCGCCTTAGAATTTGATTGGGGCGAATGATTTACCACCAATCACCGTGGTCGTGCATGGCACGGGCAACCTTGATGTAACCAGCGATGTTGGCACCAGCAACGAGCGAAGGAAGCTCTCCTTCGGCGATATCGTAGTACTCCTTGGCAGTGTTGAGGCAGTTCCAGAAGCAGCGCTCCATTATACCGGCGAGCTCCTTGTCGACAGCCTCGGAAGTCCAGTTCACGCGCTGGGAGTTCTGTGCCATCTCGAGACCGGACACAGCGACACCACCGCAGTTGGCAGCCTTTGCGGGGCCGTACCACAGACCCTCAGTCTTGCGTGCAGCACGGTCAGCCTCGTAGACGTCGATGGCCCCCTGGGTGGAACCCATGTTGGATCCCTCAGCAAGGAACTTGGCGCCGGCAGCGATGACAGCCTTGGCCTCCTCTTCGTTGACCTCGTTCTGGGTGGCAGATGGGAGGACAACGTCGACCTTTCCGACGTGGCACCAGGGGCGTGCGCCCTCGAGGTACTTGAAGCGGGCAGGGAGGCAGGAGTCCTCGGCGGTGTAGAGCTGGGTGAGGTAGCCGCGCTCAAGCTTGATCTTGGCGATGAGCTCAATGTCGGCCTCGGTGAATCCGTCCTCGCCGGTGGCGACGAGTGCACCCTTGGAGTCGGAGAGTGAGATGACTTTTCCGCCAAGCTCGAGGACCTTGAGGGCAGCATACTGGGCGACGTTGCCGGAGCCAGAAATGGCGACACGCTTGCCAGAGAAGGATTCCTTTCCACCGGAGGCGTACGAGATCATGTGGGCGACGTAGTAGACGAGACCATAACCGGTGGCCTCAGGACGGATGAGAGATCCTCCCCAGCTGCCTCCCTTTCCGGTGATAACACCCTCCCACTGGTTGCGGTAGGCCTTGTAGGCACCGAACATGTAGCCAACTTCGCGTCCACCGACACCGATGTCACCGGCGGGAACGTCGGTAAACTGGCCAATGTGGCGGGAAAGCTCGCGCATGAAAGCGTAGCAGAATCGGCGGATTTCATTGTCGGATTTGCCCTTGGGGTCGAAGTCGGATCCTCCCTTACCACCACCCATGTTCACTAAGCCGATATCAGCATGTATATTTCACGGTAAGAAGTGTGGTCCAACTCACAGCCAGTCAAGGCATTCTTGAAGACCTGCTCGAAACCCAAAAACTTGAGGATGGACAAGTTGACGGTAGGGTGGAAACGAAGTCCTCCCTTGTAGGGACCGAGAGCGGAGTTAAACTGGACACGGAATCCACGGTTGACCTGCATCTCGCCCTTGTCGTTCTCCCAGGTGACGCGGAACTGGATGACACGCTCGGGGATGGAGACGACGGGAAGGCAGGCCTTCAATTCGGGAGACACCTGGAAGAGCTTCGAGGACTCAAGGGTTGAGACCAGCTCTGACGTTGACATTAGCCTTTGAGCCCGCCTGGGAAGGATCTTTGTTTGGCCAACGAACCATTGTAGGCCTGCTGAAACTCGGGCTCCGAAGCGACGTTGGTCATATTGATGGTTGAGTGGGTTGGCTGTGGAAGAGTGTAGAGTGGTTGATCTAAGTGAATAGCAACGAAACTCGGTTTGATGTAGTGGTGTTAATCCGGATCGATGACGCAACACTGATGGAGGACGAAACTTCGAGCTCCGGGGGAAATGTGCGTCCTTTAAAGAAGAACCTCGTGCGGGCAAAACCGCCCACTATTCAAGGCAGTCCTGTACCCCCCGGGGGAAGAGATAGTGCCCCAGCATCCCTAGCCTACCACGACCATGCTTTGCGGGCTCTTCTGGCGTGTTGATCTCGTCTCAGCACCACCGGGTGGGGTGCAATTGTTTTACCGCTCGTCGCTCGATACGGAACGGCGGTCTGCTCTCTTGTTCTGTGCAACCCGTAGAGCCTAGTCTATGCATGTTAGAACGCCGTACTGGCAGAATCCTCGGATGTGCACGGTGGGGGAGGCGAATTCAGAGAGCAAAGAAGAAAAGTCGTATCAAATGCGGGACTTTTCGGGTTGCACACGTTCGAGCAGGCGCTCCACCCACGCGGGATGCGCGCAGCCTGGTGCCGCCCAGAGAAGTCGTCTGGAAGTTCTGGCGAGCGTTGCAAAACGTAAAATAAACACCAAAGCGGTAAGGCTGGCGCTCTGGCGTGTCTTATTCAGCACGATGTTTAGCCAATGTTGTTTAGTTTCCTCCACTCCGGCCACTCAGCGCCCAGCGATAAGAGAAACACGGAATCACCTTAGCTTGCCCCTCTGCCCCGCTACCCCTCTTCTCGTCGCTCAAGACGCGTTCTCCCCGTCAACACCAGGTAATCGCCGCTGTGCATCGCAAACCGGGATTTGGATCGCCTGGGTTATCGACGTCAGAAGCGTCCATCCACACTCTGCGTTTCGCGATGCTCTGCCCATCTGCTCATCTGTATTTTCTGGTCGCCGTTCTTCCCCCCAGCAATTGCGCATATGTAAAACCATCCCACGAGGTACCACTCAATTCTTCAATATATGCCGTCCGTTGATATCATAGGCTTCTTTGATAATACCCACCCTTGCAATATGCCAATTCCCATTCCCCACACTTCAACGAACAATCGGCGACCTGCATGAGGCACGCGAGTCAACCCTAACCCAAATGTGAGAACTGCATAAAGACGCTTCTCCCTTGTTTCTCTTTGTCACAAATACTGAATTCGTCCCCAGTCTCCCGCCGCCAGCGCCATAGCCCCAATTCCCGGCCACACCGCACTACGGAACCAGTTTTCTCCCAGGTATGGTAATACGCTCCCGTCCGCCCGTTCGTCGTCAAGCGCCAGTCTAGTGTACCTCTCTAGGTATCCAGCGACGGCGGTATTCGTTCGAGAACAGATGGCCGCGCCGAAGGGAGTGCTTGATTCTTTCTCGTCATGAGCCGGACCTGAGATCTCGGAGGGATAGTAGTTAGAGGGAAGCACTAATTTCGAAACCCAAATAGTCTACCCGGTTTCCCGGGGTAGAATTCCCTAGCCTGGCGAGCTGGTGTTATGAAATGTGAATTGGTCAGTTATCGTTGGTGTCGTGCTGAGGCTGATGTCGTCTATGTGGCGTACACTGCTTGTGTGGCGTAGGAATATTCGAGTGACTGTTCTGTGATGTAATTGAAGCCCATCAGCACTCGGTAGCCATTGATTGTCCATGGCCGAAGCTCGAGGGATAATCCCACTCACGTGAGAATTCTCACTCATCGTTCTGGCTGCTAGGAACAAGCTGGAGAAGGCCGGAGGAGCGTTGGAGATGCTCGCCCCCACTGCATCCTGAGGCAGCAAGGTTGAGGTAGGGGGGACATGATGCTTTATATACTGGTCCAATATATTGTAATCTCGGTTCCTGTTATTCGCTTCGTGTTTTATCTATAGATAAGCGGCCGTAGGGCTGCATCTTACGTAGCGAGGTTGGCCGCCGGACAAGGGGGGGATCGGCGGGACATTGTAGGAATGGAGTAGGAGCTGTCACAGGGGGATATTACCCCGGAATAGACCTACAGTTGGTTGGATGGATGGATGGCTATCTGCGACGTGGCGGTAATATCTAGGTCTTGGTGCAGCAATACGGGGCTTCATTATGAACGAGCTTAACCCGGATCCACGTTCATGAACTCCCGCTAATCTGGTCCCAGCAGCCGTTCATTACAGATCTGCAGCTGTGACGCAGTGATATTAGTGATCCTGGACCTTGCGGTATCTGTTGGTTCTGATGGGGGTTCTCGGAGGCTGGAGGCTGATACCTCGGTTGGTCCCAACTTCATTCCGTGGAATCCCCATGGCTATTATCAAGGATTTGAGAGTGTGCTTGAGGTGACACGTTCTGGAAGGTTGCCCCCAGCCCCAAATGTGCCGAGGGCCCGTGATTAACATATGATAATGCCGCGTTGGAGCACGCAATTGCCAGTGGTGAAACCACTGCTGGCCCCAAAGACTGAGAGACATCGATGACGTGAACTATACAGGATGGTTGTACTTTATGTGTATTTATATAATGTCTTGCCTGAAATTTGTAAACTGTAGCGAGAATTGGCAATTATGGATAAGACCAGCGGCGTCACCAGAACTTGCAGTGTTGCACATCCGGATATACGATTTTCCGGACGGGTGTAAAGCATACACGGGATATATAAACAGCCTAAGTGTATATACAAACCTCGGTATACAAATGGGCCCCCAAGCGTAAATAGATGAGTCACGGTAACCTAGAGCGGCCTTCTGCTAATGTTATGTTGAGTGTTACAGGTGTACATGTGCCGGAGAAATGTTACAGGTCTGATACACAGTCACTGCTGTAGGGGCTGATGCCTCCTGTATATATCTCGAGTCTTTCTCCTTCTCTCTTCTCTATACCACAGAATACACGCACACGGTTCCCCCCTTTCATATCGTACCATTGAGGGTGCAACTAGCGTGAGTGATTTTGCGTGATGCCCGCACTGAACAACTTATTTACACCTTCCAAAAGCTTACATCTCTACTACATCTTCTATGTTTTATGTGCTTCTCTCCCTCGATGCGGGTACAATTCGGGGCTGGTGGTCCAAGCGGGATTTCACATTCCTACGTTACCAGCGGAATTTTACAATCAGTGTCACTGTAATTTAAATTGAATAAACTCTCGACTATCCTCTTGACGGTGTTGTGCAAGGCCTATTCTCTAGGCCCTTGTATTTCATGCACTCCGTCCTCTGGCAAACAGTGTCACCTGTGCTATCGACACTAATTTATGCTCTAGCTGCTCACCCTTGATCTAGACTCAAACCTACAGTACTAATAGAGGACATTAAGAAGACACAACTATGGAAACATCTAAGTAACTAACGGAATCGCTTAGAGCCCTGCATTCTGTTCAAACTTTTTTCATACTTTATGAAGTTGAGGTTCGTGAAGTTATACATCCACGGTCATGCACGCGTGCTGCCTTCCACAGGTATCCGTACCTAGCATTAGAAGCTGCAAGTCGCACAGGAGTCTGAGTCCACGGGAAGCTTATTGTTGGCGCCGCAGGTGCACAGTGTTTTAAAGTTAGTATATACTAATATGTGCTCTACGCCCTATTGCAAACTAGTCGTTTCGCAGATACATGTCCATGGAAATTGACATTTGATGCTGATTTGGACTTCAAGTTGCCATCATATACTCCCCAAATCCAACACTAGCGTTTGTCATCTTTTGGATAGCCGTTCTGGTTTGGTATAGTGGTACGGATCTTCCCTCTGGTTGCAATAGCAACTCTTTGGAATTGTTTGGATATGCAAGTAAACCACTGGCACTGAATGGAGAGGCGTGTTGCTACGTTCCTAACCGGCCCGACCGACCGCCAGGGCTTTTTAGCGGCCTGCATATCAGGCCGACCCGGCCGCAATATCTGAGGCCTGCCTTGGCGCAGGCCAGGCCCGGCCTCCATTTGAAAGCCTACGCCGCAAAAGCCTAGCCGCTTAGAAACACTGGTTAGTACTGTGATAAGTAAGACTCAGACTCGTGTCTAAAGTTATGATCAAACAAATTTCCCACATATTAAAGTTATAGACAGAAGGGCTTGCTAAAAGTTTAAGGATTTTTTCGGTATGTACGGAGCCAGCTCAGCGCCGGGACTTTGGAAACGAAAACAAACCGAATTGGTGAAGGAGCTATGCAGACGCTTTGATTCTCATATATCTGTAAACAGAATATGCATGGAGGAGTAATCTGTCATCCAGCTTTTATCGTTAGCGCTAAGCGGCAAAAAGCCGTCTACAGACTAATGAAGAAGCTGAAGGTGATATCGATAGAAAAAGAGTGTTAGTTCAAGAAATCAATGTTCGGAGTGTTGTCACCTAAAGTCACTTGCACTAGTCGCTCTCATTAGCACCATTAGCAGAAGGCCGCTCTAGGCCCGTTGTATGAATACATGATCAAGTCACTTTATGTTAGACAGACTAGAGACCGACATGATAGCTCGTGATAGAGATTCTATGACGCTCTCTACACGATGAATTTCGAAAGTAGCTTAATGCTGTACATGCCTCTCTATGGCTCACAAATCAAAGCTCATTGGGAAAGGTGCTTGCGGCCAATGTTCCTTGCCCAAATATTCAGCCGATTCTGATCTCACCGTCCCGCAACGGCCGCAGTAACCCACGAGCAGCTCGAAAGCCAAACCCGGGATACTCTATATTTATATGGTGAATACCACTGTTTCGTGTTTTAGTGTTATTGTTAATGTTATTTGCCTTTGATCGCCGATCAAATAAATCGTTTTCAGAAACATTTCAATATCGCGGCGTTCCTTACAATACTCAAGAGTACTCAAGACTGACATTATTATGTGACGGGCTTTGGTACGTATGCCTAATTACTGCCGCCCGTCGTGCACATATTTGAAATATGAATCGACGTGATGGATATGAAGGGTAGTCCTCGATAATCATATTACTATTCTATACTCCAAAGTTTCCTTACCTCCCACAATCCAACTCAAAATTTGTTGAGCTCCCTCATCTCCCAAAAAATCACCTTCCATTTCCCATCTCCCTCAATCCACCAACATCCACAATGTGCACTCTACTACTATTCCTTTCCCTCCACCTCCTCACCACTGTCAACTCCCTCCACCTCCATCACTCTCACCCCGAAACCTTTCTCTCCTTCCTTCCCAACACCGCCTTTACCACTCAGAACTTCACCTCTATCACCACCCCACTCCTACTCCCCCCAGTGCCAGATGCAAATGAAACAGCCTGGACCCTTCTGCCCGTAGGCTGCTCGCCGCACCTCTTCGGCGGGGTTCCTGGGAAGCAGCTGCAATTATGGCGGTTTCAACCGTCCGGTTGGGAGTCTATCCCACTTTCCGGGGGAACAGCACGAGTGGAACAGGCGGGGTTCTCTGACGACAGAAACACGACGTATCTCTTTGGTGGCAAGTCTGGGGGCGTATATAGCGCTGAGCTGCAGATGATCACCACCGACTCCGGGAACGTTTCGACGTCCAACGCCTGGGGTTCCGGTGACAAAGCGTGGGTCCGGGCTACTGCAGGGTCGACGCTGACGCTGCTCCCGGGGGGGCGTCATGCGCTGCTGCTCGGCGGGTTTGCATCCGAGACTACATACATCGGGTTTTCGCAGGTTGTTATCTATAATCTCGATCAAGGGACGTGGGAACCCCGCAGCACGGCGTTAAAGAATGGGGTAAAGATACAGCCGCGCACTGAGCACTCTGCCGTGGTAGATGCTAGGGGGAGGATGCTTGTGTTTGGTGGGCGTACGGCGGAGGATGTGGCCGCTGAGCCGAAGCTGGTGGCGCTGAATATGACGACGTGGGAGTGGGAAGTTCCAGAGCAGGGAGAGGTAAAGGGGATGTGGGGACATGCGGCGAAGATGTTGATGGGGGATGTTATGTTGGTTACTGACGGGGATGGGGTCGGTTTGTTTAATGCTACGTCGGATGCGTGGGTTGAGGAATACCGACCGCCTATCCAAGAATATCCTGTGAAGGGGTCTCGACTCAACGCCCCCGCTCTGGCAGCAGGACTGGTAGTAGGAATCGTGACCGCCGCTGTCATTGTTGTGCTCGGGATGGCCATGTGCAAGTCGAGGCGTCGTCTTCAGAAGGTCATGACGAAGGACGACGATGAGGACGAGTTCAAATGCAAGGCTAGATCACCTACGCCCAGCTCATCCGAGACCCAGGCTGCTTCAGTTCTATCACTCAGCTTTCAGCAACAGCGGATAACGCTTGAGGAGGATGAGGATGAGAAGGGAGAGCCCGCACTCGCTTCTGTGGCGCCAACCTATCCAAGGCAATCCCCATCCTCGTCCTCATCTTCCTCTACCTTGCTCCCAGCGCTCCTAGAGCGTGTCAATACCTCTCCCGAACTGCATCAGCAGCAGCAGCAGCAGCAGCAGCCGCGGTGTGCATCTGTTCCACGGACGAGAGGGAGGCTGCGAAGGAGAGATGCTATGCATTTCAATGATAATGAGGAGAGTGAGGGCGTAAGGGTTGCGATTCAGGCGATTGAGGCAATGAATGTGAAGGTTGTAGATATTGGGCCTGCCACAAGAGATGGAGAGGAAGAAGAAGAGGAGAGCTATGAGACAGCGGATGAGAATGAGACTAGGAGCAGGAGCTATGAATACGGGGGAGTCTAGTAAAGTACTTTTTTGGTGTTGTGGGTAGGATATATAAAACATGAAGCTTATTGATAAGTTATAAGAATTTAATGAATGGAAAGGTATTGAGTGACGTACTGTGAACTGGTGCAACTTCAAGTACTACCGGCAACAAGAGTTAACGCAATAACTATTGGAAACTTTCCTTGTTTCCCCACACCAGGTTCCCCACAAATCCTGCCCATTATCTCCATTCGCTCTCCTCTACAATATCATCGCTTCTCAGATCTGTAACAACCTATTTCAAAACTGTGCGCTCAACTTTTTCCAAGGCTTCGCTCGCATGTTCAGCTCCCAGAATCTTCACGAACAGCTGCTGCGGGGCGCTATAGTTATCCCGCCCACGAAGTTACCCCTTTGCTATTATGGTAGTACTGGTGGTGGTGACAGGGTAGTGTGTTGAGTGTTCGCTTATGCCTACTGCCGCTAGTGTAGTTCTGTAGTTTTTTGAAGAAAAGTAGGGATATTAGTGCCTGCATCTCCTAGAGATTCAAAGAATCTAGAGAAGCAGGGAGTGCATACATGTACCCTATCGCCTGGGTGAGTTCGCCATGTCCCCAATAGTGGTATACCTGAAGTCCCTCGGCTCCCTGTAGTCGAGTGAGGTGGCTAGGTCGGTGAATAGTTTGCGGTTTGAGCAGATATATGCTTCGACTATGCGATCTAGATCAATCTAGATTGGCGTGGAAGTTCAAGAATACCGGATCAAACGCAGTATACTTGCTGTAGTGTCACAGACATAGGCTCGTTCAAAGATGGTTTTGCCAGATCATATTTGATCTGCTCTTGATATTTGTGGAATAAGTGAATCTTAGGTCCCAGCCCAGTGAGCTTACACCGTCAACCGAGACTGCATCACGTGTGACGTAAGGTGATTACGTGGTCTTGGAAAACTCATCGAGTGAAAGAGCGTATTTGAGAGGATTCTTATGGGTTTCATCGCTTGGGTGAGTATAATTTTCCTCCAGATATTCCTTCGGGAGGTCGGCGGAGGAGGAATTGGGGTCACTTGTATCCGCGGCAAAATAGTTCTTATATGGAGTTGGGAAGTCGATAAGCTCCTCCATGTCTTCCTGATTCTAAGGCTTCCTACCGGCCTAAAAGGCTTTGGTATTACGACTTTTTTCACGATGGAGTCCCCTGCAACGTCTTCTGACAACTTTAGTTTACCCAGGCATGAAACATCTCCAATGCGTTATAGAGGCGGATCATCCGTTAGCGGCATGCTCGCTGCCAGGTACCTGCAAATAGATGTTGCTTTCCCCTTTACGTCCTCAAAGTTAGACAAGTCGAGACCGATGTCTCGGTAGGAATAGACCGCGGGATGTTACCCCATGGGGTCCCTATCTAGGAGTTCAGCCAGGTGGTGCCACGAGCAAGATTTGTTGGGCTGCAGAGTCTTGGTGAAGGTGTCCGAGAAGTGTCTGAGAAGTGTCTGAGAGATGTCTGTGAGATGTCTGTGAGATGTCTGAGAGGTGTCTGGCTGAGACGGCGGTGTCTCAACAGGAATAAGCTGCGAATTATTACCCCACAAGGTACCTCTCCAGAAATTGAACCAAGTGACGCCACGAGCAGGAATTTATTGGGCAACTCTATTTGCAGTAATCTCAATAAGTACAGAACCGTTATACTCTAGCTAAGGGCATAAGGAAGTGTGCACCCAAACTCATCTAATGGAAGAGACCTGTAGATTCGTCTACGGCATTCCGCAAGCTTCATGTGGTCGAGAAGGCCCTCATAGGTCTTTAATCTTTCTATACAGCTCGGACATAAAAAGTAGTTCAGTTTCTCGTATATGGGATCTGTAGTATTCCGGGGATGTGGGATCGGCGGCATATGTTGACTTGACATTCCCTATAAAAACTCCATCTAGATCGTATTTTCCGGTGGACCTGTCGTAAGCAGTAGTTTCCGGAACATATTGCATTAGGACTCCACGGCACCAGGAGTAGACGAGGTTTCCAAAACTCAAGCATAAAGGTGGCGTATAGTGTGGACTGAGAAGAAGAAAGAGAGGCACTTCTGTGGGCCTGATTCAACCATTAGCTACACTTCTTTGGCACCCTGTGCGTCTTCTAGTAATTCATGAAGTTTGACGAAGGGAAATTGTGCGCATTCTCCGCTTTGCATGGCAACAAACATTAACAAGAATTCGCAAATTCTCCGGATATGTCACTCCCTGGTGGTGTGTTCAAAAACCAATTTCATAGAGTGACATGTGAGCAAGATAACTACTGGAACGATTGTAGCAGTCAGTACGCCGAAATCAATGCAAACACCCAAAATGAGGACACCGCTGCCACGGAGCTTTCTATAAGACTCGGCTTCTCAAGTTATTTAACTAGCCTGTAGCCAAGATACACACTGAACCTGAAATTTACGCTTACATTTTCCCCAAACAAACCTACGCTCCAAAACCAGACACTATATTTACCAATATCCAAACCCTTCCTTCTTTCAACCCGCCAAGAAATCTTTAGATCTTACTTCCGCTAGCTGAGCCCTGTAGTCTATGGACCGTATCTCTTCAGCGAGATTGACGGCGGAGGTCCCGGTCCCTGTGGAAACTGCGTACTCCGCTTCCCCGGTTCCTTAATGGAATTATCATAGCGTTCAACACTACCCAGATGCCGAAGGTCGTTCGTGCTATGGCTCTCCGGACCGGATATGCACCACCATCACTATATAGGGCACGCTAAAGCCTTTGTGCAGATTGCTCTTAGAACCCACTCACGCTGTCTGAGACACAAGCGCCAACGGGACCATTCCATATGGCGCCAAGTTTGTGGATTATATTACGATTGGGGTCTCGGCGGTGGCCATTAGCAATGTTACGGTGGCGAGTGCGCAGCCATCCGGCACTGTATCCAGCGGGGGAGCCTGCGGCTGCGGATGATGATAAAAAGTCTTATTGGGAAGAGTTTATCTTGCTCGAGGGTAAGAGGGATTCAATGTGTTTCGATTCGGTGTTATGTTTGCCATTAGAAGATTCAGGGGATGATGCCCGTCCATATGACAATTAGAATAGAGCCATTTGATAGGAGTTCCGTAGGCTGGTATAGAGTATAACGATACTCAAATGAGTGAATTGTAAGAGGATAGTTAGTAGCCCCATTCCAACGCTGATTCCCACATTTTATGCGTCTTGGACTCCTAGCCACCAAGTCGGCAGTCAGCGCACTAGTTCATCACATTCAAGACAATATCCATCCACTCATTAAATCTAGGCGCGCTTGCCCAATAGTCGTTCACATGCCCGTAAACAAACGGACGGGGCCGAGTTTTTCCGACGCGATGGGTCCGGTTGGGGTCCATGCAGGGTCTAGGTGATACAGCGGGGTACGTACATTAGCAAACAGATATATGGAGAAAGCGGGGATGTTGATTGGGCCAAGCTCCAAATCCATCTCCGGTTCCTGTTCCACGCCTCTCGCCAGATCTGGGGATTCGAAGCAAAGAAGCTGCTCTCCGGCACATCACACTGCAAAGTGGCTCCATTTGGGCGCGGGGAAAAGATTTTCCTGTGCCGAGTAACTGCTCAACCAGCCCTGCATTCCCGGGACCCGTCACTTCTCACATGCGTTTCTCAGAAACCGATGACGTTGGCCCCCCCTTCCCATGGGGACGTCGACTTTCCCAACGGTAGTAGACCACAATTTATGTACCTCAAATTTTCTTCCATATGAACAGAAATTTTCCAGCGGAACGAAGTTTTGCGGGGTAGCAGATATACAGATTAATTATGCAGGAAGTATATATGTAGGGACTACCGCAACTTTGACACATGCAAGCAAGGAATACCGCGGAATCGGGATCACCAACCCAATCTGCAGGTTAGCGCCCATTCGTTGTTTCAGGATCAACATTTCCAATCGCTAGCCGGGTGGTGTACTGACGTAGGCTGGGAAGATGAACGTCCATTTCCGGAGCCTTGATTCCTTCCTAGGGGGGATATATAGCTTTTGCATTATGGTCCAGCCTTGGAGGGAGAAGATATGATATTCCAGCACTGACGTTATTGTAAATATAGGGAGCTTTCGGTGAGAGAGGTTCCAGCTTTGGTTTTACCGTACAGTCCTACGTCAACAAGATACCGAGATCAGAAGCACTGGACATGAGGCCACCCGCGTCCGCCTAGCTGTTCCACAAATCGGTATCTACCAATCCAAACCTCGCCCCTATCATTCATGTTCCACCAGGAGGGAGGCCCCGTATCTCTCGACGGTAGGGAGCTGCGACTGGCACGTGGGCCGGTGGTGGTGCTGTCGCACACAATACGAGTTAGCTCAAGGTATGAGATGAGTTACCCCCGGGACGTCTCCGAGCATAGTTACCAGCTTCGGGTGAAATTTTTGCGTGAACTTGAACCACTTTCGTTAATCTAACGCACAGGTCATCATCGTCGCATATTGGTGAATGGGGTACGAAAGCATACTAGAGACGGAGTTAGAGAGGGAGAAGGGGGGCAACTGTGCGGTGGCCGGGGGTATAGGTACCATACTCCCAAGTGATATGTATGTCACAGATAAGGTTCACAGAGTACCATAGTAATTGCGGGGTACGATAATCAAACATTCCGGGAGAGGTTTCTGTACTTTCAGTAAACATATCCCCTCAAAATCACTCGTCCACGTGCCGCACTGGGCTTCTTATTTGGGTCTTGCTTGTAGTAAACAAAACAAACATATCTCACCCGGCTATTTGTAGGTATTTTGCGGGGTAAACAATGATATACTGATAAACAAATATTGTAGGCAGCAGTTGTATTCCGCTGCAACCAACGAACCCATATATCTAATCTCTACATGCCCTCCATTGTTTTTGAAAAGTTGATCTGTCTATAAATAAGGGACAATACTGCGTTTGATCAATTGAGTTGGTTAAAAACTCTAGAATACTCGGACGCAAACTGCAACTGCATGCAAACAGAACCCAATTTATCCCACAATACTGCACATGTACTGCACAGCACATGTAGACTACATCTAAATAGAACTACATAATCCCCGGCGCGTGATCTGGGGAACCGCGGGTAAGGTAAAAACAATCCTTTATTAACGGTTATTACCCCGGCCCGGAACTACTCTAAACTTACCCAAGCCCTACACCCGCGTGGCCATTTAAGACTCGAGCCATTTACCATGAAAAAGTGAGCAATAAATGAAAGAAGAAAAAGCCACGCCCTCCCCCGCAGTTATCGATAGAGAAAAAGCTATCCTACACGTAGCACAGAATCCTGCATGAACATACCCTTAACATTAAGCTTAATATCACCGTGTATCTATCTTACCCTGGGGTCAGGCCAGTCTCATGACGTCGGGAGCGCAGATTTGTGATGTCCCCTTATTTCTTCCATAGAGTTCTGCGCTTGGGGGGTGGGGATGTACGACCCCACCTCAAGGTACTTGCATGTACCCGAGTCGCGTCGAAGCTTCGGTTCTCCGAGGAGACACCAAGACCGGTCACTGATCTGGTCCGCCAGTTTGACTACGCCAGATCCGTCGCATGTTGGAGATCCCGACGTCGAAAGCCAATCTCAATCTGTGTTGTCGCAGTCGAGTACAGTAGCGAGCTATGCATGCAAGTGTAAGCTATACATCGCCGAGCTACAAGTACGCTTCGAGTGCTCTGCAGTGAGTCGCCCTCTCATATGCAGTCTCGCGTGCACGGACCAGGCTGCGGGGCCGGGATCGGAACGGAGCCCCGGGAGAAAAAAAATTTCGAATCGGTCGTCGTCACGAACAAAGCAAGTTAGTGCCCAACCCAATCTTTGTGTTTCCCTGGGTGTGGTGGCAGCCAGCCAACGGATACGGCCACATTTACCCCGCAATATTTACTCACTATCGCTGCAGCCAATCAATTGCCTGCCTTCTTATCAGATAGCCTCTCCGAGATCAGACGGATGGATAGCTAGCGGTGCACGGAAAGAATGGGTTCTAGTCTAGAGTAACCGCTGGACTGGATGCGGTGTGGTGGTGCGTTTGTTCGGCGACCGCCCAATTGCGTTCGACGGATGGATTGGAAATGTTCCTGTTCTTGCGAAGAATTTTTTCGTCGCCGCGCACACACTCAATTGGCGTCACCCTGCTGGTGGTTCCACATGTCAACTGCGTACTCTCTTGCAGTAGTACTTACCCGACGGGACAAAGGAAGCGCGTCACAGAAACGTGTGGCATGCTTGCACTTGCTCTGCATTGCGGGAATCTCCGGAACGGACGTTAGTGCCAAAAAACAATCACACAACCACATCGCCCTCTATCCCCGAGAAGCCCGAAGCCCGAGTCATCCTGCTTTTTACGTGGTAAGGCTTCCCTCCCGCCCTCGTCTGCCCTCATCAACTCCCGCACTCACGCCATATTACCAACCCACCCACCCCACGACAGCAACCAGCTTTAAAACCCAGCCTCCCCGCCCACAAGTCTAACGTTAGCCCACCGTCCGTCTCCACACATCACCACCGTCCCACGTCACTGTCTCACCACCAACCACCACCACCACCACCACCACAATGAATGCAACCAAGATCTCGCGAGCCATGCAGCAGCGCACACCTCTCATCTCCTTCGTGGGCAAGCGCACAATTCCCCGTACGTCCTTCTCCCTCGCTTCCCCCTCTTCCTCGACTAACATCTACAGAAAACCTCGACCACACCCCCCGCGCACACCCGCAAGCACCCACAAAGGAGCTCCCTAGTAGCTTCGCCGAGTACCGCAAGAACGCGTCGCAGCACGGACCACTAGCAACGGGGCCGGCACTGCAGCGCGCCTCGATTGCCGCTGCTGCGGGAGAGTATTTTGATCGCAACCAGCTCCCTCGGAAGTTCTGGAGGATGACGATCAGCAAGGAGGAGATGGAGATAATTGAGAGTGGGGGTGCGGCGGCGTGGGCTTAGGCCAATGTTGCTGTGTTTTGCGTTGTTTTGACGTGTTACGGACGAAAACCTCACGGACGAGATCACGACAGCGGCAATGAAGCCACTATTACCTACCACTTCTTTTCGTGTACCTTTTTTTGATGTTGTTGCTTTGGCGGGGGGAAAAATGGGTATCTTTATTCCTTTGGAGTTTGTGTTTTTCGTTGCTTTCATAAGGCTGGTTTACTTCTGAGATTTATAACATACTTTTTTTCTTCTTCGATGGTAAATAGTTTTATCTGCTTGTGGACAAAATAAACTTTTACTTAGACCAACCTGCTCGTTCAGATTCTCTCTTCTTTCGAGTGAGGAAGTTACACGTCCGTGAAACCAAGCCCACTCATTCGCTCACCCACTCGGCCGGCGAAACGAGACGGGAGATGCGCGGGGACATGCAGGGTTGGGCTGGACAGGTCAGATCTGAGATCCATGCATCCCGCACGACAACCACCCGCGTCGTGGAATCTGCGAGAAAGAGCGGCTTTTACTTGTACAGTCAGTCGGTTGACCCCCGCGTCATCACCATCCGTATAGTATACACCGCCTGCAATCGCCATATCCTGGTGTCCGCCATATACCCCAGTAAACGAAGGGAAGGGAGCGAGTGTCGATTCGCAATCGCGTCTGCGATTGATTGGTACTCGCGTGCTCGCTCCAAGGGTTGTGGAGGCTCTCAGAAACAGGTCCGCTGTAGGCCTGTTTGTATGCACATAATCTAGCGGTTCACACGGGGGGGGGGCTAGAGGGCAGATGTCTGCCTCGCCTGGAACCCCATCTACACAAACAATGCCATGGAATGGAAACGACTGTGTCTGGGCAAATCCAGCGTGAGTTATAAACCACGCCGTCTATGCCACACAAATCCACGAGGCTCCGTTCACTTTATGGGTCGTTACTATCCGGACTATCGTTCAGGAACTCGTAATAGTTCTAGTCACATGGCTGTGGGTGAGGGGGTTAAGCACTTTCTGCAGTGCGGGATTATCAGGGCGATCCCCGCGCCCGCGAGGCGGGCCGCCGTACGCTTGGATAAGGTACAGGTGGGGTCAACCGCTGTTAGACAACAGCCTACGACAGATGCACCCCGTACTGCGGGGTCTAATTAAATGGAGGGCGAGGTACCTAGCGAACTCCTCGTCGGTACTTCATATACGGGCTTGTGAGGGTTTTATGTGGGGTGCGCCGGATTACTCGTACGCGTACTCGCAAGCTTTGCAGTGCAAAGGTTGGTCCGGAATGGAATGTATTACCGTAGGGTAGGGTAGAGGGCTATTGTAGCTTATGGGAGATGGGGTTCTTTGGTCTTCTCTAGTGATTTCTAATTGTGCTGGTGTATGCGTTAGGCTGCATACATGACAGTTTTGCGGGTGTGCGGGTGTCTGGGTTCGGGGTTTACTCAGTCTCACGTACGCTCGTCAGACCGCTTGTGAATACTGATCTCGGCAGTATGTGGTGCTCGATGGGAGTTCCGTAGTTCCGTAGATACAACCACTACAACTTGAGAGCCGGTCCCTTCAAGCCTTGTGTTCGGCCAACCTGGGCCAGCCTGCATGAGGCCGGGCCTCACCGGTGTCAAGGCAGGCCTGACAGGTATTCCACTGGGCTTTTTGCAGACTAATATTGAGATGAAGGCTGGGCCTAGCCTACGCTAAGGGCAGGCGAGCGGCCTGGATGTTCAAGCCGACAACTCGCCAGCATTGTCCCCAAGGCTGACTTCACCGTTCGTGAAGTCGATCACAATGTGGAGGATGGGAAGGAAGTATTGCTCAAATTGATCAAGCTATGTCCCGACTGGGTCGAGGTTTGGGTGATAGGTTGTGAATGTGGTGGATTGTGTTGTGAAGTGGGAGAATGCTAGGTGAATAGATGTACGAGACCCATACCGCCCAGGCTGTCGATAAATGGTAGAGCAAAGTTGACATCTGTCGATGTAGGGCCCATTTCGAGACTGCTTGAGGTTGGTACGATACCACCGCCTGAACATAAGCTTCATTTGCCATCACTCGGAATCCGAGGTTTCCTCGCTGTTACGATATGGGGAGAACCGTGTGCATAGACTTAACGTACAGAGAAGACAGAAGGAGAAAGACTCGAGATATATACAGGAGGCATCAGCCCCTGCAGCAGTGACCGTGTATCAGATCTGTAACATGTCTCCGGCACATGTACATCTGTAACACTCGCCGGAAAACCTGCATGGACTCTGAGTCACTAGATGATCTTGTCGAGTGATCGGAAGGATTGAACAAAAGGTGAGATCCACCGAAGAGAACCCTAATATATCTAGTTCGTAAATCAGGGCCTTGCTAGAACACCAGATAAGAAGAAGAGTGTGTCGTACTGCACAAATGGTCCGACGCGTCACCTCGTTCTACATCTACTAATTCTTAGTGTAGCCAAGGCGCTCTGGTCGTCTTTGACGAGCATCTTCGCATCTACTGCTCTACCTCCTCCCTTTTCATTTCCCATCAATTCTCCTCCCCATTTCCCGCATCCTAATCCCTCTACTAATCTTGCTAGTAATTCCCCTTTCCATACTACTGATTATCCTGACAATTCATCTCTCGATGTGGTACGAAACCCCCACACCCTTTTGGATAACTCGAAGTCCATAACTATCTATACAGTACATTCCACCGCCAAGTTTCACTGGAAGGATGTTTCGAAGTCAACCTACGACCACTGTCACCGCCCCCCTCCCAAAGTGACATACAAAATGCTCACACCATATTCATGAAGACTTTAGAAACGGATAGACAGGCAGACAGACAGACAGACAGACAGACAGGCAGACAGACAGACAGACAGATAGATAGATAATATCATACGCAATTAGGCCTAGGGTAGATTTGAAACGACATCAATTGTACATTATACGGTGTGAAAGAGACCGGTTGGGAATGGGCAATCCCTGCGAAAAGCTGCGAAAGGAGATCGGCGGTGAAAAGAGGCAGGCCACAAAAGCGGAGGAAAACTGGAAAATCAACGTTGCTTTCTGAAATTCGCACGAACTTCGAAAGCGGTCCGGGTTTAGTGACAGGCTCCCAAGTGCACTTGACTCTAGGCTCCCGGGTGCACTTGATTGCATGCTTTAGGTACACTCGTCTCTAAGCTCCGAAGTGCGCTCAACTCTAAGCTCCTAAGCCCCTAAGTGCACTCGACTCCGTGCTTCCGGGGGAGTTTGACTCTTGCCCACTCCAACGGAGTGGCGGGTGAGGTGTGGTGGCCGATATTATGACGTCTGAGTCTGTTGACGTGAATTTTATCTTCAGATGCTGCCGGTGCTAGCACTCTAATGTCTCACAATGTCTCATGGCCATGATGTTGACAATTTCAGCCATCTATTCTTCAGCAAAGATAGACAATTAGACCTTGGGGAGAGCAGATCTCCGACCTAGTTTTCCCAGCGGGGTCTGCAACCTGATTCTCATTGAATTTTATGTTTGTATATGCACATAAGCATATTTGAGTTGCTCATGCTAGTCAACCCTTGTGCCATGGTGATGGTGATTACGGTACGGCACTTAGACATCAAGTAGGTTGGCTACGTCAACATCAAACCTTCCACAGACTAAGACTTTCCCATCGGCCCAAAGCTTCCCGCGGAACAAAGCTATTCACCGAAACACTCTGAAGTATCTCAGGTAATAAAAAGATATCCGAATAATCAAGGCAAGTACCTGAAAAAGGATTCAAATCCATCAAGACACCGTTGGGCAGAGTAGTTTCAGTGTTGAAGAGTGGTGGCACCCGGCTTACTCAATCGTACAAAGACTTCCCGTAGTGTCTCGTGGGCCAGACGTTCGTTTTCGCTTCTCGCTTGATGAAAATCTGGCTATCAAGAGCCGGGCGGATTCCTTTCTTAAACATCATTACCTAAATACCAGGTCAAATAGAGTATTGAATTCGCGTAGTAAACAGCCTAATTCTTGTCGCGTGTGAAGAACTAATGATCATCTCGCTAACTTCAAGCTATCACACGCTATTGACCTAGCACTCGCATCTACTCGGCAACGACTATCTATTTCATGGAAGAGCTCCCTTTTTATACGATAGAAAGAACCACGGGAAGTCCTCGGTACTAACTCATTCAGCAGTACGTAGGCTAAGGGGAAGGTGGTAAAGGTCATCGATATGCGAGACCGAGTTCCAAACTAAAGACAAGAGATTCCTTCTCGAATGCTAGGTCGATTCTGTTAGTTCCTTCTCTTAGGTTATGCGACGGTGCTAGATGGTGCAAATTAGGAATTGAAGTACCGACAAATAGTCAGAGGATTCTACGAACGATTCCGCTTGTTGGCGTGAGTTGAAGGGCCGGCGTCGTCGGTAAGGTACCGCAAGTGGGGAGATGCTATCCTACAGTGGTGCTGTCCGCTATGAACTAGTTTACGCAGCGTACTCTTGCATAAATACCCTTTGTTCTTTTGCAGTACGATACTAGTGCTGCCACCGTCTCTAAATATTCTTTCACTGCTTGTATAGTCATTCCTTTGAACACGGTCTCACATTCCTTCAAACCATGAAGTTCAGCGTCATCACGTCTATCTTTGCCCTCGGAGCCATGCTCATCTCTGCAGCACCTAACTATCGTGACTATAATAGCGGTCCACGTGTTGTGTGGGTGTCCCACTAGCCTACTAAGGTTGTAATCACAGATTGTTAACAACGGTTCCAGTACAGCACGAAGTGGAGAACTACAACAAGATGGGTTCCCGCGAGAACGTTTGGAGAACAAGATATATCACCAGGCCTCCAAGATATTGCCCAGTGAGCGAGGTGGGTGTTCTTCATGGAAAGAATTGAGTAATTTTCTGAGAGCCTACTAGATCATATCCACGACTACTGCTTTTGGTGACCCAGGTACTTGTACGACGACGGAGGTCACCAAGTCTACACAGACAACAACATCTACCGAAACGGAGACCACTACGTCTACCGAGACTAATACCACAACGCCCACTGAGACAGATACCGCGACTTCTACCGAGACAACTACCAGTACTGAGACAACTACCAGCACTGAGACAACTACAGTACTAAGACTACTACCAGCACCGAGACGACCACTAGCACCGAAACAAGTACCAGCACCGAAACAACCACAACCACAATCACTATAGAAACCTGGACTCCAACGAAGTAAATCCAACCCCCTTCTGGTTCGCATCCATACTAAAACATCCTAGCAACCCGCCAGCCTGTGAACCCACCCTCAGCCAGTGTCCTCAGACGGCCAGTCCGGCCCGGCTTCACATTGACCTGACCGGCCTGCAGGTCTCACAATCTTCACCTGGACGGACTGTGAAAATACAGGTGACTGTATTATGGACTGCCGGGCCCT